>Ga0307378_10000986_pt1 | contig 47134 bp, 34 predicted proteins | sample UN1MG_FD_202238 | JGI IMG/M metagenome (GOLD analysis project Ga0307378, IMG submission 202238) | Soil microbial communities from Risofladan, Vaasa, Finland - UN-1 | ecosystem: Environmental > Terrestrial > Soil > Coastal area > Acid sulfate soil | place: Finland: Risofladan, Vaasa | collected... | reverse complement strand
AATATTATCATTCATTATGTACCTCCATGTACCAGGTAGTTCTTCTACTACTTCGGCACATGAAGGTTATTTTTTTGAATTGCACAAAAAGCAATACCCAAAATCTCAAAAAATGGGTCGTCACGAGTAGTCTGGGCCCCGGACCGGCATTATTTAAACAACCAGTGACGAGTTTGATTGGTCAAATCTTTTTCCATCTTCTCCCGTTTTGGCCTGTTTAGGTATCAATTTAAAATGGGGCCTATACCGAAATCAGTCAGTATAAGCCCCAAAATGACGTAAAAGAAGAAGTAATATCGTCGGTTATTCAGCCTCTCGTTATGGAGCCGGTCGTTTCAAACAAATGTCGTCAAAGTACATCTTACCAGAACCACCGGCCTGTAAATTGGACTTATTGCCGAAACCAATATATAGCTTATCGACATTGGTCAGATTGACGCCCTGGTCTGCGAACTTCTGCAACTCGATAGTCCACTGCGTCCACGTGGCTATCTGTGCTGCAGCGAGATTATCATGGTAGACTGTTCCCGTAACGCCGTTGGTATTGGAAATAGATACATACATCTGCTCAGCGGCATTGTTTGGATCACCATAGAACCACAACGACAGTACTGCAACGCCTTCCTCGGTCCAGTTACGTGCAGAGACCAATGGCAGGGATGCCTCGGAGTACTTGAAATTGTTGTCGAAGAAATATGGCAACGACTGAAATCCGCCGTGAACGATTGTAGTCTCAACGTGGTGCTCTCCAAGAGTGAAATTCGGGTCGGCATAACCCACCTCAGAACCGTTTGTCGCGACACCCCATCCATCTGTCCACGTGTCAAATATCCTGTCGGGTTCGAAGTCGTTGTAGTCCTCAAAGTCCTCAATCTTAATGAAGTCGGCCACCGTAAAGGTCCATACGGTGCCTTTGCTGGTTGTCCCATCGGTATTATACTCATCGACCCGCCAGTAGTAAGGCCCGCCGCCCCATTCAACACCTTCGGGAGGATTGTAGATAGTAGTACTCTGTCGGCCTCGATATATGCCGTCAGTATCTGATGCGTCAGCGTCGGAAACGGTGTCGAAATCGGTGCCGAAGTAAACGTCGTGCCCGGATGCCTTATCTCCCGGCGACCAGCTAAGGGGCAACACATCTCTGATGTAAGGCGTTGAGCCATTAGCGGGACTCGGATTCCAGGCAAGTGTAATATCACCTCTCATAGCCAGCCTGACCTCTTCGGCCGTCAGTGACTTGTCGTAGATACGCAAATCGTCAATCTCACCGGAGACTGGGGAACCGGTGCCCTGGGTTCCGTTGAAGCTGGTTGCTTCGGAGTTGGCACCAATAAAGCCAAAGCGGGTGTTGCCACTGCCAAAGGTCGGGCCTCCCATTGCTGAAGGCTCCGGTTCGCCATCGATGTAAATAATCAGCGTACCACTATCGAACACACCACAAACATGGTGCCAGAGCCCGTCGTAGATGCGAGTCACGCTGCCGGAGTCCACCTGGCCCGAACTGGTCATAACATCCCAGCCCACCTGGCCGGGGCCGCCTCCGCTGCCGTTAATCTCCAGGCGAAAGTACTCGTTTCGGTCAAATGAGGCAATGTACTGGTCTGACCCGCTGTTCGTGCGAATCCAGGCACAGACTGTCACCCCAGTCTTGCCTGTGCTGTTGTATCTGAGATTCTGAATTGCCACGTAGCCGCCACGGCTGAAGTCAAGCGCCGCATCTCCAAGCAAGCCGGGGACGGTCCAAGTTGGACCGAAGAGTGTCCCTTGATTGCCGTGACCGGACCAGTCGAGTGCAGTCGTGCCATAGCCTTCATCAAGTGTCCACCAGCATACAAGATTAGGATCAGTGATGGTTATCTCCGGTTGGATTTTGAAGCTCCAGACATCGCCTTTGTGGGTGGCGGTGCCATCATTCTCATCGACACGCCAGTAGTAAGTCGTATCTCTCGCAAGCGGACCGGGATCATAGGTTGTAGCTCCGTGGGGCAGACCTGCAACACCATCGTTCACATCAACAAAGCTGTCGCTGAAATATACATAGTGCAGCTTCGCATCCATACCGGCCGTCCAGCTTAGGATTACATCCGGATCCACGAATCTGGCGCCATCAGGGGGAGTGGGGTCATAGGCCTTTCTGGGCGGAATTATGAAGCTCCATACATCGCCTTTCCATGGGCTGTTCGGGTCCGCATCGTTTACCTCATCGATTCGCCAGTAGTAAGTCGTACCCGGGACAAGACCATCCGGGTAAGGGAATCCCGGGAAGCCGGCGACAATAAACGTGGCCGTCTGGTTGCCTCGGAATGTGTCGCCGAGGCCGTCGTTTACATCGTCAAAATTATCGCCCAGATACACATTGTGCGAGACCGCTAAATCTCCGGGTTTCCAACTTAGGTTCACCCAGGTGCTCGGATGGAGGGCGCCGTCGGCGGGGATAGGCCCGCGCGCCTTTGGAAACGCCAGAAGGGTACCTCTCACTATTCCCGCTATCTCGCCGGGTGCCAGCCCGACGTTGTACATCTGGACCTCGTCGATATCCCCCTGCCATGGGGTTCCCGGCTGGGGACGTCTGCCGATGTTAAGCGGCAGGCCATTTTCGATCCACTGAGTGGTCACGGTTGTCGGCTCACTCTTAGCAAGCTCACCGTTGATATAGAGTTCCACGGCTTGGCCGGGGCGAAAAACGCCTGCCAAATGCCACCACTCATCGGGGCCGAAGGACAGAACTTCAGAGTCTGCTCTTATTCTGTCAGTCGGGTTTATACCTACGTCAAATCGAGCATGACCTTCCACTTCGAGTTGTATCGACCATGACCTTGCTGTGCCGGGGCCCTGTTTGGCGATGACCCGGCCTGTCTGATTCAACGTGTCGGCTCGCACCCACGCCGCGACGGTCATGGACCCTTTGATCAGCAGCGATGGGGGCTGCCCCAGGTCGATGTACGCACTCGTGCTGCCGGGGAAATTCATCGCGGAATCCGGTGTGCCGAATCTGTCTGTAGTGTTGGTGACATTGCCCATGATTACGCCATTGTTGCCGTTACCGCTTGTATCTTCTGCATTTCCATCAAGCGGCCAATATCCCACCAGACCTTCTGTCAGGGCTGCTTTTGCTACATCTGCAGAGACGATTAGCATCAGAACAAAAGAAGCTGAAATAACCGCTTTTCTACACATAACAGTCCTCCTAAAGAATGTAGTTAGTTGAGTTCAGTACGTGATTTTATCGATTCAAAGCATTTAAAAATCCTTACTTTGCATGATACGCAGTATTCCTCCTCTCTCAAAAAACTACGAAGATTTCGCGTGTTAAATGGCCTAAAACTCACGAAATTCATCTATTACTTTTATACCAAATCGGCTACCCTGTCGTCAAGGAAAATCTCCGGATAAATATATGCCTTTTCGACTTGAAAAAGTCGTTTCAATTTGGCCTACTTTATTCTTTCGACAGCCTGACGTTAAAGAAAGCCATCCAATCAAATACACACCCAAAACTTCCGAAATTGATTTGTGAGTTGAGACTATTCTTAATATTTTGATAATCTGATTTTTAGCAAAACGTTATTGATGATGTCGAAAAAGCTGTTGAATAGTTTTGCCTCAGGCCTTATGATGAATTAAAAGGCTTATTAAATAAAAATAAGAGGAGAAATGACAATGAAGTACTTACATTTAACTCGTCGTGATTTTTTGAGAAGTGCATGTGTGGGTGCGTTTACAGCCGTTGTTCCTTTTCGTGGGCAAGCCGCGCCGGCAAAAGAGCTTCCGAACATCGTGGTGGTCTTGAGCGACGACCAGGGCTGGGGCGACCTGCGGGTCCATGGGAACCTCAATTTGCAGACGCCCAACATCGATTCCTTGGCTCGTGACGGAGCGCTGTTCGATCGGTTTTTTGTTTGTGCCGTCTGCGCGCCGACGCGGGCTGAGTTTCTCACGGGGCGATACCATTCACGTGGTGGTGTCCACGGAGTGAGCACCGGAGCGGAGCGATTAAATATTGACGAAAAAACAATCGGCGATACATTTAAAGCGGCTGGTTACGCTACGGCTGCCTTCGGGAAATGGCACAACGGCACACAATATCCCTACCACCCGAACGCCCGCGGATTCGACGAGTACTACGGTTTCTGCTCCGGCCACTGGGGAAACTATTTCGACCCGATACTCGAACATAATGGAAAAATCGTGAGGGGAAAGGGATTTATCATCGACGATTTGACCAACCACGCTCTGGCATTTATCGAGCAAAATAAGAGTCGGCCCTTCCTCTGCTATCTGCCGTGCAATACCCCGCATTCCCCCATGCAGGTGCCCGACCGTTTTTGGGAAGAGTTCAAGAATCACCCTCTGGGCATGAGGAACCGCGACCCGGAGAAGGAGGAGGTCGACAAGACGCGCTGTGCTTTAGCGATGTGCGAAAATATCGACTGGAACGTGGGACGCGTTCTACAAAAGCTCGAAGAATTAAAGCTGGCCGAAAAGACGATAGTTATCTATTTCAGCGATAACGGACCAAATAGCTGGCGATGGAACGGCAGTATGAAAGGACGCAAGGGCTCGACCGACGAAGGGGGCGTCCGCGTGCCCTGCCTGATTCGGTGGCCCGGACATATAAAGCCGGGTACGAAGATATCCCAAATCGCCGGCGCTATCGACCTGCTCCCGACGCTTGCCGACATCGCGGGAATTCCAATTGTCGGCACCAAGCCGCTCGATGGTATCAGCATCAAGCCGCTTCTTCTCCAAAGAACAGAGAAGTGGCCGGACCGAATGATTTTCTCACATCAAAGCGGTCGCGTCAGCGTCCGCACGCAGCAGTATCGACTTGATAACGCAGGTAAGCTATTCGACATGACTGTCGATCCGGGACAAGACAGTGACATCTCGAATGACAAACCACAAGTTGCCGCGAGGCTCAGGAAGGCCGTTGCCCGGTGGAAAGATGAGGTGCTGCCCAAGTCGCGACAGGATGATCGGCCTTTTCCGGTCGGCTACGCCGCGTTCCCCACAACACTGCTGCCCGCACGGGACGGCGTTGCGTATGGGAACGTTAGTCGAAGCGCCAAAGCCCCCAATTGCTCGTACTTTACGAATTGGCTCAGCGCAGACGACAAGATTACCTGGGACGTGGAGGTGGCGACCACCGGCGATTATGAGGCCGTGATTTACTACACCTGCCCGGAGGGTGATATAGGCTCGACAGTGGAGCTTAGTTTCAACAAAAGCCGTGTCCAGGGCAAAGTGAGCGAGCCGCACGATCCACCGTTAGTGGGCGCAGAGTTTGACCGGGTCGACCGGGGCGGTGAGTCGTATGTTAAAGATTTTCGGCCGCTTACCCTGGGCAGGTTTCGATTGGAAAAGAGCCGTGGTGAGTTAGCGCTTCGGGCGCTGAATGTTCCAGGCAAGCAGGTGATGGATGTTCGTGCTATCAAGCTCACCCTGTTGGAATAAACGCTTTGGATTTATCAGAATGTAAAATCATAAATCGTGCTCTTAAGCGAGCATTAAGCAGAATGTTTTTTAGAATTTCATTTTAGGAGAACATCGATGAAGAAGAATATTTTTTGTTTAGGTGTGTTGGTATTAGCATCATTGTTATTGGTGGCTGTTCTGTCCAACCAGGCTTCGGCGAATAAGCGAAATTTGGATGATGGGAAGCTGCGTATCATTGTTTTTGGTGCGCACCCTGACGACTGTGAAGGCAGGGCCGGCGGCGTGGCGGCTATGTGGGCCGCGCAGGGACATCACGTCAAATTCGTGTCCACCACTAACGGCGATATTGGCCATGCCGAGATGGCAGGAGGGGCGCTGGCCAAGCGACGCACAGCGGAGGTTAAAGAAGCGGCAAAGATATTGGGCATTGAGACTGAGGTGCTGGACAATCACGATGGAGAGATAATGCCGACTTTGGAGAATCGCAAGGCATTTGTACGTCTTATTCGGGAATGGAAAGCGGATATCGTTATGGGTCATCGTCCGAACGACTACCATCCGGACCATCGTTATACGGGTATACTGATGCAGGATGCTGCATATATGGTCACGGTCTCTTTCTTTTGTCCGGATGTGCAGCAGTTGCCAAAGAATCCGGTTTTCTTTTATCTCTCGGACAAATTTCAGAAACCGAATCCCTTTAAGCCGGACATGGTGGTTGCAATCGACGATGTATTCGAGCAGAAAACAAATGCTCTTTGGACCATTCAATCGCAAATCGAAAGTCTTTGGGCAACGGGCAACTTCGAGCGAGTTGTTCCTGTCCCGAAGGATCCGACCGCCCGGGAGGCTCGTCGCAAGGTCGTTCGCGACCGTTATGCTCGCCGGGCCGAGTTAATTGCCAATCAGTACAGGTCCAAATTGATTGAGCTTTATGGCGAAGAAAAGGGCAGCAAAATTCGGAATGCCGAGGCGTTTGAGCTGTGTGAATACGGTAGTCAACCCTCAGCCGACGAATTGAAAAAGCTTTTTCCGTTCTTCGGGCCTTAAGATTGATACCGGGTGATAGCATATAAGCGTGCTGAAATGCTTCTCAACAATCTTGGCGAAAAGGAACAGTAATGAATTTGGATTTTTCCTACTACATGCCAACCAGAATCATCTTCGGTTGCGGCAAGTTAAGTGAACTTAAGAGCACTCCGTATCTTCCCGGGAAGAAAGCTCTTATTGTTATCGGCGCATCCGGAGCCATGAGGAAACATGGATATCTTGACAGAGTTGTCAAGTACCTCGAGGAAAATGGAGTTGAATCTGCTTTGTACGATAAAATTCAACCCAATCCTGTTTCCGAGCACGTTGAAGAAGGGGCATCCTTCGCCAAAGAAAACGGCTGTGATTTTGTAGTTGGTCTTGGCGGAGGCAGTACTATCGATTCGTCTAAGAGCATCGCGGTTATGGCAGTTAATCCGGGTAAGTACTGGGACTACATAACAAGGGGAAGCGGTGGCAGAAAAACGCCCGCTCGTGGCGCCCTGCCGATCGTGGCGATAACCACAACCGCCGGGACAGGAACCGAGGCCGACCCATGGACCGTTATCACCAGTACCGATACAAACGAAAAGATCGGCTGGGGCGCTAATTGCACATTTCCGTGCCTGTCAATCGTCGATCCGGAGCTGATGGTCAGCGTACCTGCGAAGACAACAGCTTATACTGGTATGGATGCATTCTTTCACTCGGTCGAAACATACCTTGCAACGGTCAACCAGCCGACGAGCGACCATCTGGCACTGGAGGCGGTCGGTCTGATTACAAAATATCTGCCGATCGCCGTCAAAAACGGAAAGAACATGGAAGCGAGAACCAGACTCGCCTGGGCCAATACCGAAGCGGGAATCTGCGAGTCGCTGTCCTGCTGCATTTCCCATCACTCGATGGAACATGCAGTCAGCGCTTATTATCCCGAAGTCGCTCACGGCGCCGGCCTGACGATGCTCTCGGTTTCTTACTTCAGCTACCTGGCGGAAAGAAATCCAGCTCGTTTCGGCGATCTGGCGAGGGCCATGGGTGAAGACATCGACGGTTTGTCCGAAAAGGAAAGCGCCATGGCATTTATCGCCGGCTTGAAAAAGCTCATAAAGAAAATCGGCCTCGAAACCGAGAAACTCGCCGACTTCGGAATTCAGCGAGACGACCTGAAGACTTTCGCCGAGAATTCATTCTTTGCGATGGGCAGTCTCTTCGACATCACGCCGGTAAAACTGACGCTGGATGATGTACTTGCCATATACGAAAATGCGTACGCGTAAGTTATAAACAATGTCGGACAAAACTGCGTTTTAGGAGGTGACGTTGTTCAAGGACCGGATGATTGTATGGATTCTGGAATATATTTTCGGCGGGACGCTGGTTTTGGTCCCGCTGACAAATCTGGTGTTTCGTCATTCTATTTGGACGGACGTCTACATTTGGACTGTAAATTTGTTTGTCGCCAGTCTCGGCGTTATCCTGATCTCATGTGCCAGCTCGATGCGACAGCGAATGCACCTGGCTAAACGCATCGACAAGCTTGCCGAACAAATAAAGGCAAATCACGCATTCTCACAAATATCGGCGGAAGCCGACGGCCAAACCGGCCGGAGCCAATAAACGGATTTTCTCAGTATCCGATGGCACAGCCGTCCTTGCGTGGATCGGATGCTCCGAAGTAAAGACGGGGGTTTGATTTTCTCCATATTCCCTGGTAGCCGCCGAACCTTCCGAGGCCGGGATCGACTTTGTGCCCCATATCTGCAAGTTTGAGTTTAACATCTTCCGGAATGTGCCGCTCGAAACTTACAGAGCCGGCGCCGACCATTTTTCGTCCCGTTGGTGTCGAGCTTTCGGAATGCTGGATTCGTGGCTGCTCGCCGGCCTGTTGAGGTGACATTCCGAAATCGATGATGTTCATCAATACCTGGACATGTCCCTGCGGCTGAAAATCGCCACCCATGACTCCGAAAGAAAAGACCGGCTCGGCGTCTTTGGTCACAAACGCCGGGATTATCGTATGGAAGGGCCGCTTGTGAGGCTCCAGCTTGTTGAGATCGGACGGATTGAGCGAGAACAACTGGCCGCGATTCTGAAGGCAGAATCCCAGGCCGTCCGGCACGAAAGCCGAACCCCATCCGTAATAGATGCTCTGAATTAGCGAGACCATATTTCCTTCTTTGTCCGCAGCCGTCAGATAGATTGTGTCGGAAGAGCCTTTTAGCCGACCGGGCTCGACCTGCTGTGCGGCCCGTTTGGGATCGATCAGTTTAACACGCTGGGCGGCGTACTCTTTGGAGATAAGTGCTTTGAGGGGGACATCGGCAAAATCCATGTCGGCGTAGTAAATAGCACGATCCTCGAACGCCAGTTTTTTCGCCTCGATGAAAAGATGCAGATGTTCGGCCGAGTTTGGCTGCATCGAGCCGATTTCGAATTGTTCCAGCAGATTCAGCATTTGCAGGGCGGCGATCCCCTGGCCGTTCGGCGGCAGTTCCCAGACATCATAGCCGCGGTAGGTGGTACTGACCGGCTCGACCCAGTCGGCTGTGTGGTCGCGAAAATCGCGCATCGAAAATCGCCCGCCGTTGGCCTGAGAGAACTTTACGATCCTCTCGGCAATTTGGCCCTTGTAGAATGCCTCGTCGCCATCCCGAGCGATTATTTCAAAGAACTGAGCCAGATCTTTATTCCTGAAGATTTCCCCGAAACGGATGGGCCTGCCGTCGGGCATAAACGTCTTGACTGCGACGCGATTGGCTTCTGAGCCGAGGGACCAGGAGCGGGCAATGACGGGCGAGACTCCGAATCCTTCCCGGGCGTAAAAGATAGGCGCCTCCAGGACCTTCGCAAGATTAAACCGGCCCAGTCTTTTCTGCAGCGCAGACCATCCGCTGATACACCCGGGGACACTCCATGCCAGTGGACCGCGGACGGGAATCTCTTTCAGACCCATAGCTGCGGCCTTGTCAAGGCTCCAGTCGTAAGGCGAGCGTCCGCTGGCGTTTAGCCCGAGCAGTTTGCGCTGCTTTGCGTCCCAGACGATAGCGAACAAATCGCCGCCGGGCCCGCAGCTCATCGGCTCGACAAGACTCAGCATTGCGTTTGCACAGATAGCCGCATCGACTGCGTTACCGCCGGCCTTGAGGATATCGACGCCGGCCATGCTGGCCAGAGGCTGGCTTGAGCAGACAATTCCGTTTCGGCAGACAACCGTTGAGCGATTTTGATTTCTGTTCTGGAGCAAATTTCGATCGATAAAAATACTATTATCTGCTGCACCAGCATCACTACGTCCACCGAACGATACGTTGCTGCCAAGAAGTGATGATGTGCCGGCGTAACCGGCAAGTTTAAGAAATGAACGCCGTTTCATAAGCTTATGCTCCTCATACAGAACTCTACGAAACCAGGAATATCTTTACTTCACCCAACTCCCATCCCTAACTGAAGTATTGTACCTGAACTACCTGACAAATCAAGTGAGCCACGCAGAAGTTTCGACATTTTGGCGGTTCATGCAATTAAATATGCCTGAGAAAGCCAAAACCAGTTGACATTTAACGTGTATTCGGTAGTTTAATCAAACCGCAAGGCGCTGAAAGTTTTTCGACCTTAACCGTGAATGGAAACCAAAAACAAGAAAATGTATGCGTTAAACTAAGTGGAGATTTATTATGGATTTTAACCGTCGCCATTTTTTGGGATTGACAGCCGGCACAGGTGCGTTATCAATCTTGCAGGGCTGCCAATCGACATCGAGCAAACCGCGAGCGACTTCACATAGCTCCCGGGTCACTCTGCAAGAACTTGAGAAAGCCGCAAGCACACCCATTCTGCAGTTGGACGGCGTCAACTCGCCATTGATAATTGACTCTATTCAATTGCTGCAAAAGGGGAGTGAATACTTTGTGCACGTCAGATCCAAAGACGGTGCAGAGGGCGTTGCCTTGACTAATTCCAGGGCGGATTATTTATATCCGATTCTAAACAAACTGGTTATTCCCTACTTCATTGGCAAGGACGCCCGAGACCTCGAATCGCACCTGTTTGAATTGTACAGGTACCGCAGCAATTACAAGCTCCAGGGCCTGGCCCTGTGGTGTCCTCTGGCGTGGGTGGAGTTCGCCATTTTGGACATGATTGGCAGGGTAACAGGCAAATCTATCGGGCAACTGTTCGGCGGCGTTATCCGGCAGGAAGTTGCTTTCTACGTGGCGAGCGGGCGGCGTGACACAACGCCCGAACAGGAAGCAGAATATCTCATTGAATTGATTGATCAGACGGGTGCCAAAGCCGTAAAGTTCAGGGTCGGTGGACGTATGAGCAGGAACGCCGACGCCATGCCCGGAAGGACCGAGAAACTAATTCCTCTGGCCCGGAAAAGGCTGGGCGATGGGATCGCCATCCACGCTGACGCCAATAGCTCCTATGACCCACCCCAAGCCATCGAAGTTGGAAGGATGCTGGAAGATATCGGTGCAGTCTATTTCGAGGAGCCTTGCCCTTTCGACCACCTGGAAGACACGAAACGGGTCACCGATGCCTTGACCATACCGGTTGCCGGCGGTGAGCAGGAATTCAGTCAACGTCGCTTCCGCTGGATGATTCACAATCACGGGGTAGATATCGTCCAGCCGGACCTGCATTATTATGGAGGACTTATCCGTTCAACACGGGTGGCGCGTATGGCCGCCCTTAAGAAGATGCCGACTACGGTCCATATTTCGGGGGGCTTTGGATTCATCTACATGCTGCATTTCGCCTCCTACACACCCGATATTGGCCTGTACCAGGAATACAAGAGAAACATCGAGAAATATAGCAGCTTGTTTGATCCGCCTTTGAAAATCAGAGACGGCGCAATTACTGTTCCAAAGGGACCAGGTGTAGGTATTAGGAATATCGGAGATTTGCTCGCTGGTGCAAAACCAGTTGCGAAAAATGGATAACACTCTTTTTTAGGGAGTTTCTTTCTTGTTGTTATGTTCCTTTTACAGAACCGGGAAAAAACAAAATAAACAAACCTGATAACTTGCTGATAATAGTTTCATATTGAGCTGATGGTGGAAATAGAACACGGAGCGTATATACTACACTCCGTGATTCTACTGTGTAGCTAACGAAGATGGCACTCTCATAGAACCTGTTGAATAGAATCAGAGTACGTCCCCACTCGGCCGTCTCACCGGCCTAAAAAGACCTCTTGTGTCGCGGCCGAGGCGGCAAACGAGTTACTGCTGATGCACAAAGGCTCTGCTTCTTTGGAACAGGTAAAGAATAATCGCCAAAGCTATCAGACCAACGAGACCATTTTCGCCCAGACCTCCAATCAGTGTGGTGAGATTGCGAACAACTCCTCCAAAAAAGGGAACTGTACTGCCAAAAAGGATCTCGACAACAATCCCAAGGGCAACAAGCAATAAGAAGATTTCAGTAATCTCACCAAGCAACTTCTTCACTTCTGCCAGATAATGCATATTTAACTCTCCTATTATTGAGTATTAGAAAAACAGTAAATTACAACATCCACACATATTGTGTTCGGCTTCGCTTTTCAGATTTCTTTAATGTTTATGCCCAAAATACATAGTGAAATTGTTAAGGAATAAATATATGTCTTCTAAGAACCTATAAAAATGAAATGCCAAAAACTCGCTTTTCAGTATTGATATGAAAGCTGACTAACCAAGTTGCCGGCTTAATGAATCCGTTAGAATCTTCGTATTCAGGCCGAATGCTTTCTATATCTTTCTTGTTTTATGATATAGACAGTTTGCAATTGACCGGCGAAGCTTTTGGCACATTTCCGAACAGGTAAAGGCAGGCATATATCGATATATACCCTCTGTGAATCAGGTATTAAGTTGCATGCAAGGCCATTTCTGCGCCATTACAAATGTTAAAATGGAGTATTTTCTCTTGACTTTAATGTTAAAATGGGGTATTTTAGACTTATGTTTAGGAACATTGTTTTTTTTGTTTTACGCATATCGCTCATTGCAACGATTTGGGCGTTTGTATGGCGATTTATTGAGCCCAAAACACAACTGATGCGAATATTGAGAACGGCGTTGCTCGTACTCGGTCTTTTAGCTGTCCTGGCTGTAATAAGAATAACAGGGCAGTGATTACACATAGTCTTGCTGGAAGAATTTGCGAGATTAACGAGCATAATTTATTTACTTACAAACCACCTATTGCAAAAAAAAAGCCTCTTTGAAAAGAAAGCAAAGTCCTAACATTGACCAGCGTCAAAGCACTCTCGCTCTCGACATAAACGGATTAATTGTTAATAGCAGCCGGTGATGTTGAATATCGAACCGAAAAATTGAAATTCTCAGGGCAATAATCCGTTTAACTTTTTCATTTTTTTATTGATGAAAAGGGACATGATTTGGTATAAGTGATACTGATGAGACGTGGGAGTTTTCGTATCCGGGCCTGAAAAGGTTATTTTGCACATTTGGCTTGGGTTGAAAAGCGAGGATTTCCATATCTGAACCAACAAGTCGTTAGACTTTAAAAAGGAAGGAGTTGGTATCAAGCCGAAAGAAATCGTTCAGTGCAGCTATAGAATATCGTAATTTTTTCACTATTTTGAAAGGAGGATCGTAATGTTTAACAAATTGAAAAGCTTAGTAATAGTCTATGTCCTGATAGGCTTGCTTTTATTCGAAAGCGGCACGGCACAGGCCAACTGGTTCGAGAGCTTCAATGGTGAGAAGCCCGACCTGGCAACATGGCAGTTCGAATGTTTTCCAGACGTAACCAAAACGTACACGAATACAATTGTAACCGACCCAAACGGCAACAAATATTTAAGTCTGGATGAGACAACTCCGGTTGAAGCCGGCGGTTCTATGTTTGGCGATGCTTTCGGCAGCGACGAAATATTCACCGACGTTCGTGTTGGGGCAGTCTTTAATGTCACTGGTGATGCCTCACACAATTACTACGGCCTGGTTGCACGTACGCAATACTTCGTTGATCCTGATGGCTCAATGACCGGTATTGCCCCTGGTTTTATTGCTGCCCAGACCTATGTGATGCACGTCAACTGGGAAGACGGCCCGGCCAACCTGAGAATCGACATCGAAAAGGTCCTCATGATGCAGAACATTATGATAAATGAAACAGAGCTGGGTTTGGAGCTTGTTGTACCGGGTCTCAACCACGTCAGGAGCTACTATGCCGAGATGGATGTGGTCGGCTCGGGCCCGGTGTACATCACAGGTAGTCTCTATGAATACAAGGATGGCCCGCTCGTAGCGAGGACGGCGACAATGGTTGACACCAGTGGTAACGATCCGTGGGAAGAGGATGTTGGTCAAGACGCCTTCTTTACCAGCGGCGCAAGCGGTATATTCGCTCAGAGTGAACAACTGGATGAAGGTGATCCGATTGGCTACCATTGCACCTTTGACGATGTATTCTCTGTTTCCGATGGTCCGGCGGCGGTCAATCCCGGCCCTGCTGATGGTGTCATTGATGCGCCCGTCGATGTGACTCTTAGCTGGGTTGAGGCGGAATTTGCGACAGGCCGCGAACTCTGGATAGGTAAGCCCGGAGCGATGGAAAAGGTTGATCCCGCACCATCGGGGACCACCTACACGCCCGGTAATCTCGAATTAGGCCAGACGTACCAGTGGAGGATCGATCAAATCGGCCCCTCCGGCTCGGTGACAGGTTACGCCTGGACCTTTACGACTGCGGATTATCTGATCGTGGATGATTTTCAGTCATACGCCGACGATAAAGGCATAAGGAGTGCATGGGTCGACAACATCGAGGAGGCCGGTGTCGAATATGTCTTTCTGGCGACGGGCGAGAACAACTCCATGCGTTTTGAGTTCCAGAATCAGTTCGAACCTTACTTTACTGAGATAACGCGGACATTCGGTAGCCCGCAGGATTGGACGGCTCAAGGTGTTGGTGAGTTGTCACTGTCATTCGTTGGTGAGCATGTAAATATGGAGCATCTGATGTATTTAAGGCTGGAGGATGCTTCCGGCCGAAGCTTCACGGTTGAGCACCCATACCCCTATGCGTGTCAGTCTGATTCATGGCGTCAGTGGACTATTGCCCTCGGGCTGTTCAGAGACGGCGGCGTGGATTTGACCAGTGTCAATAAAATCACTATCGGCCTGGGTGACGGCACCAGTTCCGGTCAGGCCGTCGAAGATATAGACCATATATACGTTGACCAGATTATTTTAAGCCCGGCTGGATTGGATAATATTGAGTAGTCGACATATACGCATGGCTGAGTCAGCCTGTGATTTTCACAAGATTTCGGAGCCCGCACCGATTGGTTCGGTATGGGCCCCGGTTATTTATTGATATCTACAATGTTCCTATTTCCTCACTCAACGCCGCCAGCGTCAAATCGATATCCTCGTCGCTGATGCCGTAATGAGTCACTGCCCTGAGGCGTCCCGGTCCAACCTGCAGTATTTTGATTCCTCTATCGGCAAGTTGTGTAACAAGCTTCTGGGCGGTTATTCTGTCGCTGGTCAGGTCGAAAAAGACGATATTCGTTTGTATCCTTTCCGGCTCGATGGATAGGCCGGGGATACGAGCGATCCCTTCGGCCAGACCATGAGCATTTGCATGGTCTTCCGCTAATCTATCTGTCATCTGTTCCAAAGCTGTAATGCCTGCTGCGGCAATGATGCCGGATTGTCGCATACCGCCTCCCAGCACTTTTCGGTTTCTACGCGCTTCAGCAATAAACTCTCTGGAACCGCATATTACCGAGCCAACGGGTGCGGACAGGCCCTTTGACAGGCAGAAGCTGAGCGAATCCGCATGACGGGTCAGCTCCTTTACGTCCACATCCAAAGCCACAGCGGCATTGAATATGCGTGCGCCATCAAGATGCACCATAAGACCTCGTTCCCCGGCCAATGCCGCTACTGTAGCCATATACTCGGGCGTAAGGGCAGAGCCGTTGCAGCGATTGTGTGTATTCTCCAGGCAGATCAGCCGGGTTCGCGGGAAATGCACATTATTGCCACGAATCGCTGCCTCGATATCCTCCAGTCGCATTGTACCATCAGGTTGATTCTCGATTGTGTGCGGGTGTATCCCGCCGAGAGCCGACATGCCCCCGGCCTCGTAGAGAAATGTGTGCGACTGATCGCCCAGGATAACTTCTTCGGCGCGTCTGCAATGAGTAAGCACGCATACCAGGTTTCCCATCGTTCCGCTGACGACCATCATCGCTGCTTGCTTTCCCATGCGTTCGGCGGCCATACTCTCAAGCCGGTTCGTTGTCGGGTCTTCGCCGAACACATCATCGCCGAGCTCAGATTGATAAATAGCCTCTCGCATTGTTTTTGTCGGCAAAGTAACGGTATCACTGCGTAGATCAATAGTTTTCACCGGTTATCTCCCAAGTATAAATATTGAAAGTGATATTTCTCATTTAAACTCTCTTAGCTGAGACATTACGCTTTTCTTTCGTTAAAATACCAGATCTGTCCGACAAATAAAGTTATTTTGAAATTGTTTTTTGGGGCAAATTTCAAAAAACCGTCTTTTCGCTGCACGATTGACGAGTGAACAACGCGGTATTTGCCCGGACATTTTGACAAAGATTTGGTTTTGACAGCTTGCTTGACTTTGGCGTATGTGATAGCGACAATGAAGCTATAGTTATTTTGGCAGAAATTTATATAAAGGAGCTGCGAAATGGGAAGACTATGTTTGATTTTAGTATCTATATCGATTTGCATCGCCGGCTGCTCAACAGGCTATACGGTGCATGTTAATGGGTTTTCCGAACTCGACAGGCCGATGGGTCAGAAGGCATCAATATATGTGACGATGGACCCGAATTCACAGAATCCCATCTTTGATAAGGAGATAAAAACCAAGATTGAAGTGCTGTTAAAATTGCACGGTTACGTCCCGGCTGCTAACGTTGAGCTTTCCGACTATAGGCTTGCCTTCCAGGTGGGATTGGATTCACATAAGGTATCAGGGTATGCACCGCTTTATCGTCCGGTTGGAGGTTTTCACGGCGGATATTGGGGGGAATATCATTTCGGATACACCAGTTATATGCCGTATTTAGAAACGCTTTACGACCAATGGCTCGTAATTAAGGTCTTTGCCCGCGACCGCACCGCTGCTTCGGGCGCCGAGAAAGTTGTCTGGATCGGCGAAGCTATGACCAGCACAAGCGTTGCCGACCTTCGCCAGGTGGTCGATTATCTGCTCGTTGCCTGCATCGAGTATTTCGGCGTGGATACAAAGAGGCAAATGACCCTGACTATAGGCCGCGATGACCCCATAATAATCCGGATCGCCACCTTCAGATAATCTTTATTTGCGCCCACCTGTTATCCTGAGCAGAGCGAAGGATCTCAAAGCCGACGATTTTATAGTAACGCAACAGCCGATCGCCCTGAACTCAACCGATTTTTATGATATGTGTAACACAAGATAAAGCATTAGATACGTATCCGGCACGGAGCCCGGCAATTCGCGGACATGCAGATCTGCTGTCCGGCGGGGCTGTCACGACCGGATAAATGAGAAGCTTGAATTTGTCTTTGAAATGGGATTCCATGAGAACAGGAATTTGTATAATCGGAGCGGGGCCGGCAGGTTTGATGGCGGCAATATTCTCTGCCAGGACGGGTGCCCGAACGATGGTCATCGAGGCCAATACGAACCCCGGGCGCAAGCTGCTCCTGACCGGGGCGGGGCGATGCAACCTCACGCACCAGGCTGTGCCGCGCGAGTTTGTAAGAGCATTCGGCGCCAAAGGGAGATTCCTCAGTTACGCCCTGTATCAATTTCCGCCGCAGGATGTACAGGATTATTTCGCCGGACTTGGATTGCGAACAAAGATTGAAAAAGACGGTTGCGTCTTTTCCGCCACCGATCGTGCCGGTGACGTCAGAGATGGTCTTGTGGACCAGGCTAAAAAACTCGGTGTGACGTTTGTTTACGACAGACGCGTAGGCGGTATTACCAAAGAATCAGGTGCTTTTGTTGTCCGGGCTTCGGCGGAGCTAATCGATGCCGGAAAGCTGATCGTAGCGACCGGTGGACTTTCGTGGCCTCAGACTGGATGTACAGGTGACGGCTACAGGTTTGCCCGGCATTTTGGTCATACCATTATCGAGCCTCGGGCGTCCCTGGTGCCGGTTGTGACTTGTGAAACATGGCCCGGACAGCTTGCCGGGACCGCTGTGGAAAACGTTAAAATCTCGGCACGTCTCAATGGTAAAAAAGTAAACACGTCCGGAGCGATGATCTTTACCGACGACGGCATAGGCGGCCCGGCGGTTCTGGATATGAGTCGATATCTGACCGATTATCTGCCTGCAGGCGGAACGCCCGTAGCCATTGTGCTGGATTTGGTGCCGCATATCGAACAAGCCCTGCTTGAAACGCAGATGACCGAGCGCATCGGCGTGAATCCAAAAAAGAAAGTGCCGAATATTCTGGCCGAATTTGTACCGAAGCGTCTTTCGGCCGTCCTGTGCAGGCAGGCGGGCTGTGACGATGAGCTTGAGGCCGGCCGGCTCAGGAAAGATATCCGAAAGAAGCTGATTCGAATGCTCAAGGAGACGCCTCTTTCAATCGTGCGTACCAGGCCGATTGCCGAGGCGACGGTGACACGCGGCGGCGTCAGCGTTGCCGAGGTCGAATCCCGGACGATGGAATCGAAAATTTGTCCGGGCCTGTTTTTCGCCGGGGAGGTCCTCGATGTTGACGGTCCCTGCGGAGGCTACAATCTTCAGGCCTGCTGGTCCACCGCCGCCCTCGCGGGCTCTTCAGCCGCTTTGGGCGGATGAAATTAACGTTAAAAGTTATAGAACGCCTTACTTTCAGTCAGGCTGATAGAATCTAATAGTCGGCAACAGGATTGACCAGGATCATGGTTGCCTTTCCATGCAAGTCACAAGTTATGCTTTAATATTCTCACTGCTTTTTGTAGTACTTCATGGCTTCGGGTAGGAGTTCTTTTAGTTTGCTGATTCTGGTTTCGTCTGCTGGGTGAGTGCTGAGGATCTCGGGTGGCTGCGACCCTTTCTTTTGTGCTGCCATTCTCTGCCAGAAGCCGACGGCCTCTTCGGGATTGTAGCCGGCCATCGCCATGAACACCAGGCCCAGATGGTCCGCCTCGCTTTCATGGGTCCTGCTGTACGGCAGCAAAACCCCGACCTGTGTTCCGATGCCGTAAGACTTCATAAACAGGTCCTTCGTCTCGTTGGGGCGGTCTTCCAAAGCCTTTGACAAGGCCATGCCGCCCATCTCGACGATAAGGCCCTGTGTCATTCTTTCGGCCCCGTGTTTGGCGAAGGCGTGTGCGATTTCGTGGCCCATTACTACTGCCAGGCCGGACTCGTCCTTCGTTACGGGTAAGATACCCGTATAAACGACCACCTTTCCGCCGGGCATACACCAGGCATTGACATTCGGGTCTTCAACGAGATTAAAGTCCCATTTGTATCCTTCGAGTTTATCGGTGCATGATTTTTCCCGACAGTATTGCTCTACCGCATTTTGGATTTTGCTGCCGACCGCCTTGACTGTCTGAGTCTGCGCGGCATTATCGCTGAGCTTGTTCTGGGCGAGAAATTCGTCATAGGATTTAAAGCTCATTGAATTCATTGTAGAGTTGGGGATGATATTTAATTGTTTTCTGCCGGTGAATTCAATCTCCGAGCAGCCGGATAGCAATAGCAGAAGGCATGACAGAACGAATAGTTTTGATTTCAGAAAAGCTTTCATAGTACTTGCCCCTTTCTTAATTAAGATACATTAAAGATTTTTCCACAAACGTCGCTTTACATATTTAAGCAGGCTTTATATGCCTTTTGCAAGCGTTTTATCAGCCGCCTATGAACTATTTTTCCTCGATTTCGATCTTGATTTCGTTCAGCAAATTTATTGCTTCGATGGGAGTCAGGTTGTTCACGTCGATAGAGGCCAGTTTTTCTAATACAGACTTATGTTTTTCCACAAATAGCAGGTCTTTGTCCGGCTCTTTTGTTTTATGGCGAGCCAGATGTTCACCGGTGGCTTCTTTTTGGAAGGTGGATTCGAGCTCTTCTAAGATTTCTTTTGACCTGTCTAAGATAGTTATCGGCAGGCCGGCTAATTTTGCGACATGGATGCCGTAGCTTTTATCTGTTCCCCCGGGCAGAATCTTGTGCAAAAAGACTACCTCGTCCATCCATTCACGTACGGCCACGTTGCAGTTCTCGACATTGGCGAAAAGTTCGGCTAATTCGGTCAGTTCGTGATAATGGGTGGCGAATAGCGTCCGGCATTTAAGCTTGTTTGCGATATGCTCGGTGATCGCCCAGGCTAAAGAAAGCCCATCGTAGGTGCTTGTGCCGCGACCCACCTCGTCAAGAATGACGAGGGACTTATCGGTGGCGTTATTGATAATGTTTGCTGTCTCGGTCATTTCAACCATAAAAGTTGATTGTCCCCGGACTAATTCATCCGAAGCGCCGACGCGTGTGAAGATTCTATCTACCAGGCCGATCTCGGCATCTTTGGCGGGAATGAACGAGCCGGTTTGTGCCATTAGCACCATGAGGGCGACCTGTCGGATGTAGGTACTTTTGCCGCTCATATTCGGGCCCGTAATTACGAGGACATCGCCGGCGTCGTTGCCAAATTCGACATCATTCGGAACAAACTCCGCCCCGAGGTTTTCAGCCAGCACCGGATGTTTGCCTTCGTGAATAATAAGCTCACCGCTGCCGGTCATCTTCGGCCTTATGTAGCCTCGTCGCCTGGCCAGGTACGCCAGAGCCGCCAGGCAGTCGCATTGAGCAATCGTCTCGGCGAGCCCCTGGAGTCGACTTATGTACTGGGCGGATTGACGGCGTAGCTGGTCGAAGAGCTGCTGCTCCAATGCTAGCGCCTTTTCCTCGGCGTCGAGGGCCTGGGTCTCGTAATCTTTGAGCTGCTCAGTGATATAGCGTTCTGCGTTTTTGATTGTCTGCTTGCGGATATAGTCGGCGGGGACCTTGTTGGCCGAGGAGTGATTCACTTCTATATAGTAGCCGAAAACCTTGTTGAAGCCGATTTTCAGGTTTACAATTCCGGTTCTCTCGGCCTGCTCTTTTTGATAGTTTCTCAGCCAGCTCTGGCCGTCTCTGGAGATTGAACGCAGGCGGTCAAGCTCTTCGGAAAAGCCGGCCTTTATCACGCCGCCATCGCGAAGATGCGAGGGAGGTTCCGGCTTGATTGCTGATTCGAGCAGGTCGGCTAATTCGTCCATGCTGTCGCATTGGCCCGTGAGCCGAACGAGCAAATCCGAGCGGAGTCCTTCCAGAATTTGCCGCAGCAGCGGTATTTGCCGCAACGTTGCCCCCAGGGCCACCAAATCTCTCGGAGTTGCCCGGAGCGTGCTGATGCGGGCTGCTATTCGCTCGGTATCGGAGATGTTCGACAGTAGCCGGCGAATTTCAGCCAGCTTGGCATCGGCATATTTGAATTCTTCGACGGCATCCTGACGCAGCTCGATAGCGCCGAGGTCACAGAGCGGCATGCACAGCCAGTTTCTGAACATTCTTCCGCCCATGCCGGTTATTGTTTCATCCAGGCAGTCCAGCAGTGAGCCTTTTTTGCTTTCGGTGCGAATGGTTCGCAGGATTTCCAGACTCCGCAGAGAGGCGGGGTCGATTTGCAAAAAATTCCGGCGACTGATTTTTTTCAAGTTCCGGATGTGGCCGAGCGTCGTCTTCTGTGTTTCGTTGAGGTATTCGATGATGGCACCGGCAGGGGGGATAAGACCGTCGTCGTTGTCACTGATTCCGAAGCCTTCGAGAGTGGCCGTACCGAAATGCTTCAGCAGACGCTGCATTGCCTGATAAGGGTCGAAATACCAGCCGGGCCGTTCGGTTACAATGGCATTGGTTAATTGTGTGATGTCTCTGGTGAGCTTTTTTGTCTCGGCCTCGAAGAGCTCACCGCGTCTGTCGGCAAGCAGACACTCGGCCGGAGCTAATCGCAGCAGCTCATCGACCAGTTTTTCTTCGGGCAGCTCCTGGACGAAAAAATGTCCCGTGGAAATATCGACCCAGCTAATGACAGCCCGGCTCTTTGTCCCCAGACTGACGGCACAGAGGAAATTGTCCTCTTTGGCATTCAGCAGGATATCGTCCGTGAGCGTGCCGGGAGTTACGATTCGCACGACGTCGCGCTTGACCACGCCCTTTGCGGTCTTCGGGTCTTCGACCTGCTCGCAGACGGCGACCTTGTAGCCGGCCTGCAGCATCTTTTTCAAATACCCTTCGACTGCGTGGTAGGGCACACCGGCCAAAGGGATGGGATTGGGGCCTTTGCTTCGACTGGTCAATGTCAGTCCAAGGACCTTCGAGCAGGTCTTGGCGTCTTCGTAAAAGGTCTCGTAAAAATCACCCATGCGAAAGAATAGTATGCAGTCCGGATGTTTTTGTTTGAACCGGTGAAACTGCTTCATAGCAGGCGTCAGTTTTTCATCATTTGGGGCCATAGAATACAGATTATACAAAAACCGGCCCATTTAACAAGCGCCAGACTTTCTTTCCTTATTTACTGCTTTACAACGGTAAGGAAACAGATAAGATAAAACAGAAGAAGAAATCCGGGATTTGCCATTTGTTCAACAGGATTGTTTGGCTTTAATATCGGCGGGCTTTGTATAGACGATGATAAAAAACAGACATAAACTGAATGAGTTTCAGCGTAAGTTGGACGCGGAGGAAAGTCTCTCTTACAGAGAGGCACTGGCCATCTATGAAATGCTCCACAAAGAGGCTGTATCTTTAGGGGCGATCAACTCCGAAAATATCCTGGACGGGCTGGAAGTGGACTTAAGAATTGCAAAAGCGATAAACAAGGTGGGTTTGTGATAGAAAAGCTCCTCAAAAAGACGGCCCGGCATTTAGACCGGCAAAAAATCCCTTATATGATTATCGGCGGCCAGGCGGTCTTATTATATGGCAGACCAAGATTGACACGGGACATCGATATCACTCTCGGCATAGACACCGACAAGTATGAATTAATTGAGGGGGTGTGTAAGAAGCTGAAGTTGAGAATTCTCGTTGAGAATCCACAGGATTTTGCACGAGACACGAAGGTGCTTCCGGTGGAAGAGCCGGATTCGAAGGTGCGCATAGATTTTATCTTTTCTTTTACCCCATACGAAGCACAGGCAATTAAGAATGCAAGGCAAGTGTCAATCGACGACTATCCAGTGAGATTTGCATCCTGCGAGGATATTATTATTCATAAAATGGTCGCTGGCAGAGCCATTGACGAAGAGGACGTAAAGAGCATCTTGGCTAAGAATCGAGATATAATTCATTTCGAATACATCAGGAAATGGCTTTCAGAGTTTGGCAAGATTGCGGAGCATGAGGGCATATCGGAAAGATTCAACGGTTTGCTGCAACAGTGATTTGATACAATAGCAATCCTCGGACGTTCTACGTAGCGAAGCTACTTCGCACAGTATCGCAGCCCAGTCTATATTTGACCTTTTAGTAACTCTGTTATGATTGAAGCTGCCTGCTGTTTGGATTTGGCGTTTGTTAGTTGTCTCAGCAGGTTTTCCTGGCGGCCGGTGAAGCAAAGCGGCTGCTGCGGATCGAAGTCGGAGGCGCCGGTGGTCTTGCGGATTTTTTCTTTCAGGCCTTCGATTCCGGTGCCTTCCCTGGCGCTTATTTGCACCGGGCTTAATAAGGTTTGAGGAAGCCTGCCGATATCGAATTTGGTCGGCAGGTCCGATTTATTCAAGACTGTTATGATTCGTTTGTCGGTTATTCTCTCCAAAAGCCGGACGTCAAGTTCCTCTGCAGGTTGGTTATTATCCAGAACGAGCAAGACGAGGTCCGCCTTTTCTAAGATTTCGGTGGTTTTTTTGCGGGCGGCTTCTTCAATTGTGTCCTTCGTGGCGGGCAATCCTTCATCGAGGCCGGCCGTATCGATCAGCCGTAATTGTAGAGGTTCGATTTGGCAAGTGGCTTCGACCCAGTCTCTTGTTGTGCCTTTGATATCGGTGACGATAGCTTTTTGCCGGCCGGCTAAATAGTTTAAAAGCGTGCTCTTGCCGCTGTTTGGCGGGCCTGTTAAAACTGCCGTACAGCCGTAAATAATGAGCTTCGCCGCTTGAGATTTTTGCAGAATCTCAATTGCCTCGGCCTTGATTATATCCAAAGAAATTCCGTCCATGCTCTCAATAAAATTCTGTGCCTTTTTGCTTAAACCGGCGTCGATCTGGTTTGCGATTATCTTTGTGCCCTGGATGGTTTTGGCCTTTAGCTGGGCCAATTTGGCTTCGACTGCGATTGCATTAATGGTTTCTCGGGAAGACAGGATTTTGGTCAAAACCTGCTCTTCGGTTACTAAGCTGACTCCGTACTGCCCGAGCAGTTGCATTATCATCTCCACGATGAGCGGATTACCGTGGCAGTTGATAGCGAAAGTTCCCGGTTCTTCACAGCCCACCGTGACCTGGTCGATGACCTTATCGCCGTCGCAGATTGTTCCAAGCAGGATTTCGCCGGTCTTGAATTCCGAAGTTGTTTTTCCTGTCGGCTCGAATATTTTTTTTATGACAGCCTCGGCTGTGTCACCAAGGACCTGAATGGTGGATATCGCACCGGTTCCCTTACCGGTCATTAATGCAGTGAGTGTGCTCATAAATTATAGGGCGGACACGCAGGCCTGCCCCTACATATTTTTTTGTTCGATATATTTTTTGTAGGCCAAAACGATACCTTTGACGACCAGGTTGGGAACCAGGGAGTCTATAAAATTACAATCATCCTTTATAGTTTTTGCCGCTGAGCCGGTAATGACAGTTTGCGGCCATTTGCCTATTTCCTCCGCGTATCGCCTGATAACCTCTTCTAAAGTTCCGACGGCGGAATAATACAGGCCGCAGTTTATCGCATCGGCAGTATTTGTTCCGTACGGCGTCTTTGGTTTGGTGACTTTGATGTTCGGCAGTTGGGCGGTGTTATTTTTTAAGGCCATTGAGCTGATTTCAAAGCCCGGACAAATCACACCTCCGAGGAAAACTCCGTTTTCATCGACCAGGTCGATGGTAATGGCGGTGCCGAAATCGGCGACGACTACCGCTGCTTCGGTAACATCGTAGGCCGCTGCTGCCGAGACTACCCTGTCTGTGCCGACCTTGTCAGGTTCGTCCACCCAGAGTGTCATCGGCAGGGGGATTTCTTTGCCGATAACGTAAATCTTTTCGCCGAGTTCATCCTTTGCTATCTGCCGGACCAGTCCGGTCCAGGCGGGCTTGACGCTGCTGACGACAATTACTCCATCGCGTTTTTTCTCTTTTGAGCTTTCAGCAATTGGTATTTTTCGCCAGGCTGAAGACAGGCATTTTGCCAGTTTTGTTCGAGACTGGCCCGGGATGGACTTAATAAACTGCTCCTTGCCCTCGAGGAAAAGCCCGATGTTAATATTCGTATTACCGATATCTATTGCGATTATGTTCATATTTCGTCGCTCGTGGTCCGTGAATAATGTTTCATCTTTTTACTTTATTCCTTTTCAAAAGTCAATCTGAAAAATTACTTTCCTATGGAGCTTAATTAAGCCGGTCAATAGAATGTGATCTGAATCGCATGGAGTTTTAATCAGGCACAATCACCGTTTTCCGTAAACTGTTTCCAGCAGTCGCTACGGTGTCTGTGCTGGACAGCTAACCGATAGCATATAGCGGGTAGCGTTTAGTGGGGCGCGTCCCGAATTAATTCCGTTTGTTGAGGCTAATCCGGCAGACATGGGACAGGAGCATCACTGCCGTACAGGTACTTGAAGTTCCCATGCCCTGCAGTTGACTCAAGCTGTCTTAGGATGCGACGCACATCATCGTCCGGCCCGGCTATGAACAGCGGCTCACCATCCTTCCCGAATTCGATATCCGGAGCCTCTTCAAGATTGTCAACTTCATCAAGAACATATTGCGACAGGTCGAAGTCCCTTTGAGGCTTGAAGCCAAATTGTCGCGCGTAGGCAATAGCTCCATAAACGATTCCGTGGGCCAGATTTCCTTGGCATGGCACTGGGTCTTCATCCTGGAAAATTCGGTGCACAAGCTCTGTGTTGTACCGTGACACAGAGAAGTCCGCATTGCAGAACGTATTCTTGAGCCCCAGGCAGAATATGTCCACCAGATAGACGCCAAACACAAGAGCGCCATCGGGCTGGCGGCGCGAGACGAGAACTGTGGCCAGGCCCTTCTCTCTCCATGATGGATTGATCAGGCACTCGTACAAGGGGTATTGCCGGGCCAAGTGAACCTTCTTCTTTACACTCAGCAAGCTATAAGGGGCTGCCTGAGCCTGCTGTTTTCTCCGCAGCTTATCCCTCTGACGCCTTTTCATCAGTTTCTTCTGCCGTTTCGCTTCGTTTGTAGTCATGATTGAACTCCTTTCCTTTGGCGGCTGTTGCTCTGAGACTCCACGGCAACAGCCTGCCGAGGACATTCATGCCCTGTCAAAACATTATATAGCATTTGGCAAGGATTTCAACACTGGTAGCCACAAAGTTGGGAATAATAGGGAATAATGGACGGACCCTATTATTAGTACCCTTTCGTTCTCATAAAATTGCGTGCGTCCCTAATTAAATTTAGGGAATTGTTGAAATTGAGATGGAATTGGGTATTATTGGGTCTGTGGAATGCAGGAGTATTTCCGTAAAGTATATATGAGAAACTCCGGATCAGATCCCGTGCCTGGTGCGTATTCGGAGAAACCTTTATTTCAATTTCTGGTTCGGCTTGATTATCGAGGGCGGCTGTTGATGAGAAATGTGTACATGACACTTTGTTTGTTTGCCGCGAGTCTTTGCGGCCAGTCGGCGAAAGCGCCGTCCGGGATTATAGATCTGTCCTGTTGGAAGCTGACAGTCCCCTATAACACCGAACGAAAAGGCAATCCCGATGAGATTGTCCAGCCGGAACTCAATGCTTTTCAGGACACCGATTGCTTCAGCATCAATAAATCCGGGGACGGGATTGTGTTCCGGGCACGATGCGATGGATTAACAACCGAAAATTCCGAGTATCCCCGCTCGGAGCTGCGTGAAATGAAACGTGACGGAAAAAGTGAGGCGAGCTGGGGAACAGATGACGGCGGGGTACATTGCCTGCTGGCCGTGCAGGCAATCACACAAACGCCCGCCGTCAAAAAGCACGTTGTATGCACTCAGATACATGGCGCTAAAGACGACGTTATGATGGTGCGGCTGGAAGGCAAGAAGCTGTTGATTGACAGGAACAAGGCCGGTGACATCAAACTGGACCAGAACTACAAACTCGGAACCAGGTTCAAACTCAAGATTCAGGCCGGCGGAGGCCATATAAAACTGTGGTACAATGACTCTTTGAAAATGGACTGGGAGGTCTCCATGACGGGATGTTACTTCAGGGCGGGATGTTACACCCAGTCGAACACGAAGAAGGGCGACCGCCCGGATTCATACGGTGAAGTAGTGATTCATAAACTACAGGTAACGCACTCTAAAGATGATTCAGAGGCTCGTAAGAAAGAAAATATTCGCTAAACGGCCCTGATATTCCTTTCATTGGCAAGCACAACTCGTCGAAAAATATATCTCCCGCCCGGCGTCGTAAAAAACACATTCGCTTCTGTCAGCCGCAGCATTTATACACATCTGCAGCAACTTCAGCTCCTTCGTTAGCCATCGGCAAAGGCCCTAAGGCTTGGGCGTTCTGGCCAGGCCTGACTGCCATTCTTTGCCTTTCTTTCCTGCGTAGAGCATATAGTAGAAGTCGCCCGCCTCGAAGACCTGGGGCGTGAGGATGCCGTCGCAGTCCCACTTTTCGCCGTCGGCCGATGGCGAGAAGATGGGATTGTTTGGATTGGGCTCGAAGTTGCGAAAGTCGCGGGTGCGGACATGCCCGATCCGCCATACCTTTCCGTCGGACCCGCCGTACAGGATATGGAAGTATTGCGGTCCCTTGAAGATTTCCGCCTCTCGGACGCCGCGGCTGTCCCACGCCTGGCCGGTGCCTTTGAAAATCGGATTGGCGGGGTCTTTCGTGACGTTCGCGGGATCCCTTGTCGGCGCGGTCGCATGGCAGATGACCGGTGGCGCCAAAGACTCGCCCGTGTAGACGATGTGTATGGTGTCGCCGACAACAGCGACGGAGGGATGCGACGAGCCTTTCCGCTCGTGCTCGGTCTCTACGGCAATCACGGGCCCCTGGCGGACGCGTGTCCATCTGCCGAAATCCCCGTCACCGACCAGTAGGCCGGTCTGCTTGGGAGGGCCTTTTTGCCTGCCGAGATAATAAACATAGAACCTGCGGTCGGCGGGATTCCAAAACGGGAAAGGGTATTCGGTTGCGAAATCGTCAAAACCTTCCTTTGAAGGCAACAGGACAGGATTCCTCGGGTCGTGTTGAATCGTCGCGGGCTGGCTCACGGGGGCCGTGCTGTGCATCATCGTCCAATAGTTGTTTTTGTCCCGTCTGGCCCACAGGTAATGAACGGTCTGGTCCACGACGATGGCATGGGCTGCGGCCGCCCACTCCGGCGGCTTACAGGCAAAGACAGGGTTGCCTTTCTCGATCCTTTTGAAACCTGCGAACACCTCGAACGGGATGGCCTCTTTGCCTTTTGGTTGATCGCTCGGCTCCGGCCGCGTTTGGCCGATGGCGGGGCAGGTACAGCAAACGGCAAATGAGAGAACCACCCATACCAGAATAAGTCTCATTGATCATTCTCCTTCATTTGATACCCAACAATGTTTATATGGTTTCCGTATAAAACTCCAGAACTCTTTGAATGTCAGTATAACACCCCTTTGCCCGAAATCCGTAGAAATTTCCGTAGAATTCCGGGGACAGCATACTTAATTCCAGCCGATGTCGTACGGTGGCGGCTCCCTTGGGGATGCCTTATGGTATTGCCCCACCAAATTCTAAATCCTTATATCGAAATCCTACGCAGGACACATAACGGCGGAAAAAAATTCAAAATTCGAATTATCAAACTACCAAACCAGCAATCTAAATAATCAATCCGTCGCGCTTCGCGGCCGGATTTACGCTCCGCTCCAATATCGAAGATCCGGCCTTTCCTGGACGGAATCAATAATCAATCGCCACACCTTCTCATTATCAACCACAACTCATCGAAAAATGTGCTGTACCACTTTAATTCCCCAAATAGGTAAACGTCCCGAATATTCTTCTTTTTGTCATTTCGTTTCTCCTCAAAATAAAAAAAGGAACGAGGTAATTTTACGAAGCTGGCTCATAGTCACAACCTTGAGAGGTCTGCAACAATGAGGATACACTCTGAGCGACAGAGAGTAAAAAGAAATGATAAGCCAGCGGAGCGTAAAGGAGGGGCCTCGTTCCCATAATTATTCCTTTCATCGTTAAGCTGTAAAAGAAGAACTTTCGCGGCTTTCTGGAGCATAATAGAGACGGACCATTATTGCTACCATTTCGTTCTCATAAAATAGGGTGCGTCCAATTAATTCTCCCCAAATCAGTTTATTTAACCGGCCCACCAGACATGACCGAATTCTCCCAATCGAAATCAACGGTACCTTTCGCTATACACAGCGATATAGCCTTGTACAGATACTGCATACATAGTCCACTGAGCTTGTTCACAGAGTTGAACTCATCCATTTGTTTCTTAGAAGGTTGACTGCTACCCAGCAGCATGTACAAATCGTCAGCTATGACTCCACCATGTGCAACTTTGCTTCGCAATTTGTATGCATTTTTCATCTTTTTGCAGAGCTTGGTTCTTTTATCAGTTCCTTGCGCAAGAAACAACGCCACCCGTTCTGCAAACTTGTGGCTTACTTCCGTATTTGATGCCACGAGCAATCCCTCAAGTCCAGCGACTGCGTCCAGCAATCTGTCAGCTGCATAGGCCCCATCCAAAGCAGATGACAGCCTCCGAATCGCTGCAAAGATACGCCGTTTGGTCGTTTCGTTCTGTATGTGTAAGAATGAACTTCGAAGCTTTATATAGCGCCTTATTTCTGCTATCTCAACCTTCATTGGAAACCCGCCTGGATGACGTACCCATGGCAAGTTATGAATAGAGCCACCAGTAGATATCACAGAATTCCATCCCCTATAGTCAATAACGTAGGTGGGAGGACAAATCCTTTTGTTCAGTAACGATCGAAGAAGAAGGATCTCTTCGCTCAATCTATGGAGGCTTACCGCATCGTTGGATTGCATATTCTGCAGATTTTTGAAGGTGTTGTCTTCATCTGGATTCATCATATCTGACCAGTGCCACTCAAAGGATAAATCAAGCTCAATTATGGTCGAAAACCAACGTGAGAAACCATGGCCATAGAAATGGCGAAGGACCGGGCAGTGGTTAAGAATATCAACCACCTGAGTTGGTGTCAGGCGTCTAATTCTTGCGTCCGAACCAAGCTCTATTCGCTTTCTCTCAATATGGACATCATCTAGGGGTACAATAAGATATGCCTTGTTCTGCCTCGTTGGAGTAACAAAGCTTAGAAGGCTCTGAAACACATCCGAAACTGTATCTCTTCGGAACTTTAGTTCGTTCTCACGAGCTATGCACTCAGTGAGGAATTGCTCTGGCACAAGTGAGACATGAAACTGATGCCCACTGTTCAATGCATTCGCACGCTGCTCGTTCCGGCTTAAGAGTATTCGACTATGTTGACATGCCACTAAAGCCTTATTGTAGCTCCCTAATTCAAGTATGGGCTTCATGTATTTGCTTACCTGCCACCAGTTAGGCCCCTCAATTGGGAGTATTCTTGTTCTACCCTTTTCCTTGCTCAGTTCGTATCTGTGAATAGTAGGAATCTGTGACTGGTCTACATGTTTCCTTAGATGTTTAATGGCATCTGCAACGAATTCCAACAGTACTTCATACAGCGCATTATCAATCAATTCTGTCTCAGTTCTGGCATTCATTTGACTACCTTGCTTATCTCATAACGATCGGTCTGAGGAGCGACGCGTCAGGGAGTTTAATATGAACGTTTAAGTATTTAAGTTATCTTATTCAGTTCTTTTACTTTTGTTTATTTACAGCTTCAGCCTGCTTTTTCTTCTTTGCACCTTGGGCCTCTTTCTACTTTTCGGTCGACCTACTGCTCATGAACGAAGCCTAAAATTGTAAAAGGTACTAATTATTCAATATCCGTTGAAGCGTCTTGTTAGGCCTAAATTGGGTATTCAAATACCGCTCTTGTTTCATCACCAATGTCCACCCAACCAGAAAACACATTATAATCTTTACCGCTTTTGGTGTTTTCTTCAAATTCATTAATAAGTTCTCTTAATTGGTTGTGAATATCAGTCCGTAAAGCAGATGCCGCATAAGCCATGCCAACGCCAAACATTTTATCATTATGAATATCATAAAGTCGATTTCCGGCGATTCGTAACCAACGCCCCACCACCCAAACCTTGTAGAAAAAGTCGTCAGGAAGCTCATAGCCGTCACTATCACAGTATCTAAAGTCAGTATTTACTTCATTCAAGTCTCGAACCAATGTCGTGATGTAATCAGGCATTGTGATGACGGAGCGAACTTCTTGGTCCAGTTTATGAAGGTCGTGACCTAATATTTTTAGGTCAGCTTTTGGTTTGCGGACTGCCAATATTGCTTTGAGATATTTCTCAATGGAATGGGGAGCCAGCCAAAAAGCACCGCATTGCTGGATAATTCCATAATAGAAAGACATCGAAAACGACAAGATATCGGCATTTGCAGACATTAGTAATTTCATAGCATCCATGACAATCCTAATCTGGTCTCACTATTGTTTATATGGTTTCCGTATAAAACTCCGGACCTCTCTGAGTGTCCGTATGACACCCCTTTGCCCAAAGTCCATAAGTAATCCCTTGGAAATGACTTAGGCCGGCTCTTCTTATTAGGGGTCTTATATAGTTTCCGAATAACATCCCAAGCCTCTCGGTAGAAATCAAGAAAGCACAAGGTACGGCGTTGCCGCTTCAGAGCTGTCATATCCGCTATGTTCAATTATAGATGCGGTCGGCCTGTCGAGCAAGGAGGAAAGGCTTTGTTATTGACTATTTTCTATTGACTATTGAATATTGTAATTGATTATCCCCTGCACGCACTACTCACGACGCACGACGCATCACGCAATACGAACCGGCTTTGAGATGGCCGGATTATACCGGATTTCACTGGACTTCTTGGGTGTTTTGTGGTATAATATAAGCCAGACGTCGGATAATAGACGTCAGACGACAGATCTCAGATTTCAGGCATAGGGAGATGCAGGCAAATCAAATTGCAAAGTGCAAAGTGCAAAATCACAATAGTTCATCGTTCATAGATAACAGACATCAGATTTCAGACAAATCGCCGGGCAAAGCCCGGAAATTCGAAGCACGAAATTCTAAATCCGAAACAATATCAAATGTCCGAAATGACGAATTCTCAAAAAAAACCATTGTGCAGGAAAATCCCCCAAATTGGACAGAAAGCGCGAAAAATGGGGCTAATTACGGAGAAAATTTGAGATTAATTTGAAAAAACAAAGCCAATCACCGGCCGATGGCCGGAAATCCAAAGCACTCCTGCTTACGCAGGGATAAACTCGTCCCCGTGAAAACGGGGATCCTCCACAGGACCCCTAACGGGGGAAACAATATCAAATGTTCAAAATCCTGAATTTTCAAGACAAAACCACAACCGAAACGCGCGAAAATACGCCGAATAGTGCAGAAAGTACGACAAAAAGAGTCGAATTAGTGATTAAAATTCACGCTAATTTGAAAAAACAAAGCCAATTCCCCGAGAGGGTCAGAGTGGCAGAGGCACACAGGCACAAAGTTGATAAGATTAGTCATAACCGGCGTTCTCTGTGCCTCAGTGCCTTTGTGCCTGTGAACCTTGCAAAGCTATGCAGCTTTGTAATAATTTGAAAAAACAAAGCCAATTTGAAAGGAGCTAAATTAGATATAAGTATTTCAGATATCAGATGTTACGGAGATTCTTAAGCGGTGGAGGCGGCAAAAAAACAAAGCCAATTTATTTCGTATTGAGTATTGCGTGATGCGTATTGCGAGAAGGAATTTGAAAAAACAAAGCCAATTTGGAAACAGAAAAAATGGCGTAATGTCAACTATGACAATGGTTTATGGAGATTATGATGGGCCGGGGCGGCGAAAAAACAAAGCCAATTTCTCAGGGCGAGCCCTTGAGTTCTTTGACTTTTTGCCAGAGCAGTTCGCTCAGTTCCTTTACGCCGGAGCCGGTTACTGCTGAAATGGCGTAAATCGTCTGCGGGAGCTTTTTTCGAAGCTCTTTGACAATTTTACCATCGGGATCGAGGTCCGTTTTGTTGGCGACGATGATTTCCTGTTTCTGGGCCAATACTTTGCTATGCTGCGCTAATTCGTTGCGGATAGCCTTATAGTTTTCCGCCGGGTCGGAGCCGTCTATCGGCATGATGTCAAGGATATGAACCAGCAGCGTCGTTCTTTCTATGTGCTTGAGGAATTCGTGGCCCAGGCCGGCTCCCTGGCTGGCTCCTTCAATCAGGCCTGGGATGTCGGCCATAACGAATCGGCGGAAATCGCTCAACTCTACTATTCCAAGGACCGGCTCAATTGTAGTGAAAGGATAGTCAGCGATTTTAGGTCTTGCCGATGAACAGCGGGAGATGAGTGTGCTTTTACCGGCATTTGGAATCCCTACCAGGCCGACATCGGCGATAAGCTTTAATTCGAGTCTGATATTTCTTTCCTGTCCCTTCTTGCCGGGTGTTGCGTATCTTGGAGTCTGATTAATGGAGGTGGTAAAGGCCTTATTGCCTTTTCCGCCTCTTCCACCGCGACAGACAAGCACTTTTATTCCAATCTCGTTGAGGTCTTTTAGCAGCAAATCCAGGTCGGTATCGAAAATGAGTGTGCCGGGCGGGGTGTTTATTATCAGGTCCTGGCCATTTGCCCCGTGCTTGTTGTTTCCCGAGCCTGGCTGTCCTTTTTGGGCCTTCCAGTGGTGTTTGCCTGCGAAGTCTAATAAGGTATCGAGGTTATCGACGGCCTGGAAATAGACGTTGCCTCCCTGTCCGCCGTCGCCGCCGTCGGGTCCGCCTTTGGGGATAAATTTTTCCCTGCGAAAGCTGACACAGCCGTGGCCGCCGTCTCCCGCCTTAACCCAGATTTGTGCCTTGTCGATAAACATTGTGTTTGTATTGTGTCGGTTATATAAAAAAAGGATGGCATAAAACCATCCTTTTGCCTACAAATATTTTATACAATTTTTAGACTACGTGCACCTTTCGTCCCTGGAAACGCACTTGTCCCTCAGCGGTGGCGAATAACGTATAGTCTCTGCCCATACTGACGTTAGAGCCGGCGAAGAATTTCGTTCCGCACTGCCGGACGATTATTGAGCCGGATTTTACCCCCTGGCCGGCGAACAGCTTGATGCCTCTGTATTTCGGATTACTGTCTCTGCCGTTTCTTGAAGAGCCTTGTCCTTTTTTATGTGCCATAATTAGTTACCTCTAATGAATAAAAACATCAAATCATCTATTTTTCGAAAACAAGATTGTAGCAGTCATGTCTGGTGTTGTCCAGCATATTTTTTCCAGTTTTTTGGCATAAAATGTGCATATCGTGTTTCTCACAGCCATTTATATGCTAATAAATCCTCATTATATCAATCTCGCCCTGTTTTTCTGTTATGGCAAAGTTACCATATCACTTATATCTTTTCGGGCGAGTTAACATTTGAACGGATTAGTTCCAGATGCAGGTCGTCGAACCATGCCTTGCCTGTGGACAGGCCCCAGCCGCCGAACAGACAGTTGATTTGCACAGCGGCATTGTCACCTGAATTAAAAATAAGCTCGACCTGCGTCCAGTCTCTGGTTCCCTCAACAGCCGGAGTTTGTAAGGGTTGGATATTATGCATATTTAATAAAGCTCCCTTGCCGGAACCTGCGGCGAGATTTTCAGTTTTAATCCAGGCAGATAATTTGTATTGCGAGTGCGGCTTAACGGACACCGAGGTCAGCCAGCCCGCATCCGCCCCGGACTCGGAGGCAATCATCACACAATGTTTGCCCGAGTGGCCATTCTGGACATGTGCGAACTGGGCCTTTCCTCCGTACGTCCGCGTTGTCCATCCGTCGGGCTTGTTGTCGATTTGCTGTTCAAACGATGGATTGAGTATCATTCCCGAAGGTGTCAGTGGCCGCACGGCAGGGGGGGTGCGAGCGAGCCAGACGGCCATTTCACCGGCGCCGCGGTGCGCCCAGGCGTAGTAGGGGATTGCCGCGAAGTCCTGTTCTTTCCTCGACATGGATTTTCCATCCTTGCCGTAACTCAGTGCCACAGCTTTGCCGCTAATCACGGTCAGGCCGTTGAGCAGTTCTTTGCGATATTCGCTCGTCAGCTCTGTGTCATCTTTCAGGATGCAGTTGAGAACATGGCCGTTGTTGTCAGGCCATTCCGCGCAGTACACGATTGGACCTCGCTCCAGTGCGACCTTGCCTGTGTTTTCGGTGACTTTTTCATGGCACAGTACTCGCCGTATGGACATCGGCAAATTTAATTCTATCGCATCGCCTTTGCGCCACCTGCGGTCAATACGAACGAAACCTTTTTCCGTATTCACGGCGAAGTCTTTGCCGTTGATTTTCAGGCTGACTTTGGCATCGCTCTTTAACATGTATCGATATAAATCACTCGGCACCGGCTGGTTCCGCGCCCAGCCCGGGATGCGAATACAAATCTCAAATCTCCCGGAGGGCTCGGGATCGATTGTCATCTTCACACGCCCGTCCCAGGGATATCGCGTTTGCTGCTCTATCCGCACCATGCGGTCCTGTATTCTGACTTCAGCGGAACTGCCTGCAAAAAGGTTGATGTATAATGCAGGTCCGTCATGGGCGTATATGTATCCGGGTATGGAGGGCATGAAGCGGGTTATGTTTCCGGGGCAGCAGGCGCAGCCGAACCAGGGGCTGCGCTTGTGCTGGCCATGCGACTCAAGCGGATTAGGGTAGAAGAAACTGTCGCCGGTCAGAGACACGCCCGATATCAGACTGTTATAGAGCGTTCGCTCTAATACGTCGATATACTTTGCATCTCCGTGAGACAAAAACATCCGGTGATTCCACATGACGTTGCCGATAGCTGCGCAGGTCTCACAGTAGGCGGTCGCGTTGGGCAGCTCGTAATTTTTACCGAATGCCTCACCGGAGCCGCGGGCTCCAATCCCGCCGGTCAGATACAGTTTTTTTGTGACGACGTTCTCCCATATCCTGTCGATTGCCTTGAGATAACTGGGGTCTCCGGTGAGCGCTGCGATGTCTGCCATGCCGCAGTACATATAAGATGCCCGGACAGCGTGACCCACAGCCTCACTTTGGGCAAGCACTTTCTTGTGTGACTGGTTGTATTCGCTTTGTTCCGGGCCGCGGGTATCGAGAAAGAATTTGGCCAATTTCAGATACTTATCGTTTCCTGTGGCCCGGTAGAGTCTGGCCAGGCCCATCTCAATTATCTGGTGGCCGGGGGCAGTTTCATTTTTACCCGTCCCAAAGACCTGGTCCAGAAAATTAGCATTCTTAACAGCAACATTTAGCAGAGAGCGTTTGCCCGTGGCCTGGTAATGTGCGACCGCAGCCTCATAGAGATGGCCCATGTTATACAATTCGTGACTGCCTCTTAGTTTTGACCAGCGTTCTTTTCCGAACCAGTTGATTAGTTTCGTGTAATCATTCGTCCGGCAGGTGTACAAGTATCCGTCAGGCTCTTGTGCTGCGGCAATCTTGACAATCAGGTCGTCCAGGTATTTCTCAAGCTTAGGGTCAGGGTGAACGCTCAATGAATATGATGCCCCTTCGAGAATTTTGTAAGGGTCTGTATCATCGAACGGAAAATCGCCTTGATGCTCGCCTTTCATTAAGCCTCCGGCTATGGCAAAGTTGTCTATACGTCCGGTCTGTTCACATTTGCCGAAAGCAAATGGAATTGTAACCGTCCGGTTTGTCTCTAACCGGCGCGACCAGAATTCGTCGCTCACCTGAACGTCAGTAAAGGGAACTGGTTGCACGGGATAATCTTTCTTTTCATGCCCGGATAACTGCGGGAGCTTTTGCCCTGTGATTCTGCTGCTTTCCCGGGCATTGCATTCTCCGAGACTTATCCCAAAACAAATCCCGCATATCGCTGCCAGTCCGATTATGTCTTTTGTGTTCACGCTATCTCCTTTCCATTTAGGTTTCTACTGCAAAACACAGTAATCGCAAAACATACATCAAAGCCGCCTTTGAGATATATTGCAATATGGGCAAATGAGCTTTGCGGATGCACCATTTTAATATTCATTTATCTGTACAGCCAAACTTTTCCTGAATTGTTAAAGAGTGAATTATCCGAGAAAATTTTTATAATTTTTTCCAGATTTTTGCACTATTGCCCGTAAAATTCACAGCTAATGTACAGACTGCCTATTCTGGATAACTTTGGTCTTAAAAATACATTATCAATATTAGTAAGGCGGTTTTTGGAATCGGGTTACTCCTCTTGTACTGTTATACTGTCTTGGTAGGTTTTACAGCTTTCCCGTGACCCGCTTTGTCCTGTTTTCTATTAGCGGCCGCTGTATAGTTCACTACTCCTTCAACACAACTTAAATCTCTATAAGATTCATCATGCCCTTTATCAGTATTATAAACGAGTTTTTTCTAAGCCAGGTCGGCTATTTTGAGTTGTAATACTACTGTTTCCATCGGTTTTAAAGCTTGAATTTGGGCTGTTTAACCTTGCCCAATATCACTGCCCATGAGGGCCGTTCAGGGCAGGACTTAGCAACGATATTTCTGGCAAATTCCTGGTTAATCCGTCCTATAAAAGGCAAAAGATTTTCAATTGTTTTTGCCGATGGACTAACTAATTGGTTATTCAAACGTTAGCTTCACAATGCGATGCTGAGGGATTTATCAGAGAGCATAAAAAAGAAGTGAAAAAGCAGATTGAAAAAGTTTATTAAAGGACGAGAAAAATGAAAAGCATAATGAAAATTTTCAACAAGCGTTACTATAGAAAAACCATAATATATTTCCTGACGTGGTGTTTGACTTTGAACACAACGCTGCCGGTAGTTATGGCTCTTGAGTCGGGTGATCTTCTGAGTTCTTCCGACGCCACTTTCACCCAGTGGGGCGACCACACAATCATAGACACAGACCATGGCGCAATCATCGACTGGAGCAATTTCAACACCAGTGATACCCAGAGTGTTACGTTCAACCAGTATTTGAACAGCGAACTTAGCAGCTCTTCGGCGGTGCTAAACAGGATAAGCTCCGGGAGTGTTCCGACGGCGTTTAACGGAGCTCTTAATGCCAACGGCCGTGTTTTTATAGTTAATCCCGCCGGTATACTCTTCGGTGCAGATTCAACCGTCAATGTTACACAGTTGGTTGCTTCCGGCCTCAATATGTCAAACGAGGCATTTGATGCTGTCCTGGCAGACCCTGCCAACCAGATGGTATTTCAGGGAGGCAACGGCGAAGTGCAAAACCTGGGTGAAATTCAAGCTGATAGCGTCTATCTTATCGGCAAAAAGGTTCTTAACATCGGCTCGATTGTAGCCCCGGAAGGCCTGGTTGTGATGGCTGCCGGTGATAGTGTATTTCTTGCTCAGGATGGCAGTAACGTTTTTGTCGAAGTTGAAGCAGATCCTTTGGATCCGTCTGCTGATGTTTCTAACGAAGGTTTAATCAGCGCCGAAAATGGGTCAATAGTTCTTGCTGCCGGCGATACTTTTTCCAGGGCCATCGCCAATATTGGAACCCTGGCCGCGCCGGCCGGTACGATAACTGCCCATGCGGCAAGAATTGAAAACAGCGGCACCATCAATGCAGATGCCGTAGATGCAGATGAGGGTATAATCAGCCTCACCGTTAGCGAAGGGATTGTACTTAAAGAAGGCGGCACAACAACGGCGAATGACGGCAAGTTGCTGATCGATGCTCCCGAACTTGCCATAGCTGATGGATACATACTTGCTGAGCCGCAGGACAATACGCTCTACGAAAAATGGATTGAAGAGCAGTCGCAGGCCGGAACAGATCTTGAACTGGTTGCTCATTCGAGTAAACATGGAAATATCTTCGTCGAAAATATTAGCGACGGTGAAATCACGGGTGGAAGCGGTGATATTGCGCTTCGGACTACTTATAATACAGGCGGCATTACATTTATGCCGGAAATCGATGGCGGCCCCGTCACAACTACAATTCATACAACCAATGGCGGAAGTGTTTATATGCTGGCTGGTGAGGGTGGTATAACAATCGGTGATGTAATCACTGAAGTACCCTCGGATGACAAGGTGGCCGAGCCTGGTAAAATCAGATTATTCACCAACAATTACGGCGATATTGAAACCGGACAATTGACAGTCCGCGGAGGCAGTTATGATGAAGTCTCTGTCATTGCCTCCGGCGACCTGACAATCAACGGTAACGTTGAGACTTTAACAAATCAGGTTCCATCCGATACAAAGGAGGTCGGGCAGGCTAAAACATGCTTGGTATCCGTTTACGGTGATGTACAAGTCGATGGTGCTATTACTGTCAAGGCCCACGGTAAATATTATAGTACGGCAGACATTCACATTTGTGCAGGTGAGAACGTCACAGTAAATCTTGGGCAGGAGCAGCAAATAGAGGCGACTACCCACACTTCGGAAAACGGTCCTGCCGAAGCTTCTGTATTGATACATGCCGGCAAGGATATGGAAGAGCCGGGTATTATTTCTATAAATGGTGGTGGAACCAAACCAATTCATGTTTATGCCAAAGCCGGTAAAGGAGAAGGAACGGCTGAGGTTTATTCTGTCGATGACCCTGCGGACTGGGACGAAACTGATGGCGATGCTCACGCAGTGCTGGAAATCGATGAGCATCGTACTTTGGAGTGTCCCGACTGTCCGATGCCTCCGGATTTGCCACCTCCGATACCGCCAATGCCTATGCCCGATGAGGCCACAACCCATATGGGTAAATCCGTTAGCATTAACGTTCTTGAGAATGATACTCCTTCTGAAAATGGGGACCTGACAGCCATAATAGTCGGTGATCCGGAGCATGGCGAGATAGTAGAATTTGATTTGGAAACCGGAGAATTCACTTACCAGCCGGACGAAGGCTTTGTCGGAAAAGACACTTTCACATACGTAGCCGTAGATGGCGATCAATATACCGAACCGGTTACAGTCACAATCACTGTGACCAACGTCCTGCCTGATCTCGCTAATGATACTGTGAACACTCATATGGGCGACTCTGTAAGTAATATCGATGTATTGGCTAACGACTCCGATCCTGATGGTGATACGTTTACAATAGATTTCTTCGTTTATGAAGGTGAAGGCACTCTGATACAGAACGAGGATGGAACCTTTACGTACATACCGCCGGAAGGTTTTGTCGGAGTAGACAGTTTCACCTACACAACCAGCGATGGGCAGGATGGAGTATCCTCTGAATCAGCTACGGGTTATATAACTATAACGAACACTCTGCCGGCAGCTGAGGGTGAAGAGTTAACTACTCATATGGGCGTACCTGTTGACGGCACGATTCAGGACAACATCTCTGATTTAGATGGAGACCCGCTTTCGACGTCATTAGTCACCGACACTGAGCATGGCAAATTGACACTGAATCCGGATGGTTCTTACAGTTATGAGCCTGAAAGTGGCTATGTCGGCCCCGACAGCTTCACGTTTTCAGCCAGCGATGGTGAGGTTGGTGCAGAAACCACCGAGGCGACAGTTACAATCAGCATGACTAATATTCCGCCCACTTTAGGTGATGATGCGGCCGCAACTGATCAGGATGTCGCTGTTAATATCGACGTTTTGGCTAATGATTTTGATGCGGATGGCGACTCGCTCACAATCAACACCTTCAATTATGAAGGCAGCGGGACATTGATACTGAACGAGGACGGCACTTTTACCTATATCCCGGGGAAGGGCTTTGCCGGAGAAGACAGTTTTCTGTATTCGGCAGCCGATCCGGCCGTTGGCGGTGAGATTAGTCAGGCTAAGGTGACGATTACGGTCATTCCGGAACCGGTACCGGTTGCTCCGCTATATACGTCTGTAGCACCGGGTCTTGAGAAACTGGAATTAGAGGTTTCCGGCTGCCCGGCTTTGATGGCGTGGGTGGCTAAGGAGCTTGGAGTTAACGAGAGGATGATGGACATTTGGGTGGTGAATTCTCTGGCCTCTACCAGAGATATACAGCCGTGTGATATGTGCGCCAGACTTAAGGAGGTGGCGGCAATTTTACAGGATAACGAAGGGACTCATATAACTGCTCTTGCGATGGTAGTAAATGAGTTCGCTTCGAGCATTGCACCTCCGACCGAGGAGCAGATGGCATCAATTGCCAATGCAATAGCCAGCAATACCGAGACCGACAGCCACTACGCTGTAGCCGGGAAATATCTTGATGCACTTGCAGCATATGTCGGCGTTTTGAACAACGAGATGAACTTTTCCATAGAGCAGTCTATAACTTTTGCCGCGGATAAGTATATTAGCCTCTTAGCCGAGAGTGAAGATGTTGGCCTTACTGCCTATGTTGCAGCAAGGCTGGCCGATCTTGGAGGATGATAACAGGCAAAGCAGGTTAACGTTCATATAACACACGCGTTGAATCCGGCCGATGCTGACAGTAGAGGCCGCGAAAAGGCCTGAATCCTATTCGTGCCGATAGACTTCCCAGCCCATATAGTTATCGAGCGCTTCGGTGATTGCGTCGGCCTTTTGTGAGATGTTGACGGCAACGTGGTGCTCGAAGCCCATCCTGCATATGTACTGCATCAACAACTGGAGGTCCGGGATTTTCATCACGCCGTAGCCGCCGAACGTCTCGAGCTTGTCATTTGTGAATTGGCCTTCACCGACATAAACGCTGATTATCCCGGTCGTATCATCTGTTGTCGTCCTGCAGAATGTCGCCTTGGCCGGTGCTATCCTGCCGACAACCGTGCCGTAGGTGTTTTCTTTGCCCACGGAGCCTGCAATGATTTCCTGATAGTCCATCTTTGAATTGATGAAGAACGACTTGGGCAGGTTGCTGCAGTGGAATAGTACTGCTTTGTCGGGATCGGAGCCGTAATTGTTGTTCCAGTCCAGAAGCGCGCTTGGCGTACCGCTGGCCAACTGGAGAATGTACATCCCCAACAGACCTGTTATATCGACCTCACAGGCGCTCGGCACTAACGACTCGCTCATGATGCTCATGAGTGTGCAGGGAACGATTCCGAAGAATTCCTCCAGGGCTGTCCAGCATTGAATTGCTGTGCCGTCAAGCTCGTTTTCTTTGATCCACTGGTCTACCATGTAGCCGAACTTTGCCATCTTCACAAGCTGTTCAGCAGGAATTGATTCGGTCGGGATATATTTTTTGATGGCGTCCAGTTTCCTCTTGACTGCTCTGTTGTTGTCGGCGAGCAGTGTAACCCTTCCGAGTATTTCAGACAGGTCTATCGTTTCTACTGAGATGCCCGAAAGCTCGAGGATTTTTTCGCTGTACCGGACGGTGTTGAATGCTCCTGTGCGGGCACCGATAGCGCCGAATCTGGCGTTCTTGAGCCCCCTGACAATCCTGCACGTGGAGGCAAAGTCGGCCAGGTCCTCTTTGAACTGGGCCGAAGCAACTGAGACTGTGTGCGAGTTTGTCAATGTATAGGGAATGCCTGCCTGTCTGAGATTGTTGCAGACGCTTATCTTGCCGCAGAAAGAATCTCGTCTGTCGGCGATGGTCATACTTGCCTTTACATCAGGCTCAGCGTGGATCAAAATGGGCACGTCAAGTCCGCAACGTTTGATTGTCTCGGCAATTCCTTTTTCATCGCCGAAGTTCGGCAGAGTTACAATTATGCCGTCAATTTTTTCACCTTTATCTGCAAAAAGGGCGGCACATTTCTTTGCATCGGCAAAAGTCTCAACCGTGCCGTATTTTGTCTCCTGCATCGACAGGGCAACAGAATTGAAGCCGTTTTTCTTGAGCACATCAAGTATGTTTTTTCGTCCTGCTTTGGCCAGGGCATCGGGGAAAAAACCGCGGTTGCCAACAATAATTCCAAACGTATTTTTTTTCATTTTCGTCTCTCCTTAAAAAGTGATAAGACTCAAGACTCAAATTGACCGTAATAAGCATTTTTGCCGTGCTTGCGTAAATAGTGTTTATCCAGAAGCACTTTGCTGATCGGATCCTGGTTGGGATTTATTGTTATTGTGCCTAGGGCCATTGCTGCGATTTGCTCCAGCACAACAGTTGCCTCAACAGCGGCCGCCGGACTGGCTCCCCAGGTGAAAGGACCGTGATTTGCCACCAGGATGGCCGGAATTTGCATCGGATTCATTCCTGCGAAACGACTGACAATTGCTTTGCCTGTATTGAGTTCATAATTACTTTGTACCTGCTCATTCGCCATTGCTTCAGTGACGGGTATGGAGCCGTAATAATAATCGGCGTGGGTCGTACCGAAGCAGGGGATTTCTCTACAGGCCTGTGCCCACATAGTTGCGTTGGGTGAGTGGGTGTGGCATATACCTCCGATTCCTTCGAAATTTCTATACAACTCAAGGTGAGTGGGCGTATCCGACGAAGGCTTTAGAGACCCTTCGATAATGCTTCCATTCAAGTCAAGTAATACGATTTTGTCGGGCGTAAGCTCATCGTACATGACACCGCTGGGCTTAATGGCCACTACACCTGCCGAATGGTCCATCCCGCTGACATTGCCCCAGTTGTAAATGACAAGCTTCTGTTTTTGCAATTCAATGTTCGCGTCGCAGACGGCTTTTTTGAGCTCTTCGTGCATAATATGCCCCTTAATTCTGAACGCTGTCTTTAATGCTCAAGAGCTCTTTCATTACATTGGCTAATTTGCCGGACCAATCCTGCATGCCGAAGGCGTCATGTAACTGTTTGTACAGCATATACAACCGTTGATAGACACTGTTGTTTTCGTAAATGGGTTTGTAAGTAATATCTTTTATGCCACACATGGCAGCCTGAGCGTCGGCAAAACTGTCGTAACCGCCTGATTTGCCGCCTGCGACAACGGCGCCGGCGATGCTTGCGCCCAGCGCACAACTCTGAGCAGAGCGAGAAATTTTCATTTCCCTGCCGGTGACGTCGGCGTAAATCTGCATCAGCAGGGGATTCTTTTCGGCGATACCGCCGCAGTTGATGACTTCCGAGACTTTGACACCGTATTGCTCGAACCTGTTGATAATAGTAAGAGCACCAAAAGCGGTTGCCTCAATCAAGGCACGGTAAATCTCTTCCGGCCTTGTGTGCAGCGTTTGCCCTAACAATAGTCCTGTCAGTCTCTGGTCAACAAGGACTGTTCTATTGCCGTTGTTCCAGTCGAGTGCCAGCAAGCCGGACTGGCCCGGTCTGAGCTTTGCGGCTTTTTCGGTGAGAGCTTCATGGGAGCCTGCCTTCTGGCCGCCCGGCTGAATATAATTGACGAACCAGTTGAAAATATCTCCCACTGCTGATTGGCCTGCTTCAAGACCGAAATGCCCCGGAAGAATCGAACCGTCAACTATACCGCAGATGCCGGGAACATCGGGTAACTTCTTATCATTGGGGGCGACTGCCATATCACAGGAGCTGGTTCCAATTATTTTCACAAGAATTCCTTCTTTGATTCCCGAACCTACAGCACCCAGGTGCGCATCAAATGCACCCATAGCAACAGGAATTCCTTTTGGCAAGCCCAGTTTCTTAGCCCAGTTCTCGGTCAGGTTTCCTGCTGCAACGTCCACGGCGAACGTCTTTTCGCTGAGCGTCTCGCGTAGTTTTCCGAGTTTGGGATCAAGTCTGGATAGAAATTTCGCATCCGGGTATCCGCCCCAACTGTCGTTAAACATCGCCTTGTGTCCAGCTGCACAGCGGCATCGCTTGATTTTCTGCGGTTCTGTAGTCCCTGTTAAAAGTGCCGTCATATAATCTGCATGTTCGACCCAGGTATAAGCCGCGTCAAAAACCACTGGGTCTGTTCGCAAACAATGAAGAACCTTACTGAAGAACCATTCAGAGGAATAAGTCCCGCCGCACCTGGTGAGGTATTCGGGATGTTCTTTTTGAGCTAATTCGGTGATCTCAGCGGCTTCGACGTGCCCGGTGTGATCCTTCCACAGCCAGGCGCAGGCGTTTGGATTACCTTTGAATTCATCCAGCATACTTAAAGGCGTGCCGTTTTTATCGATAGGGATTGGGGTTGAGCCGGTTGTATCGATACCGATGCCTATGATATGGTTGGTGTCAAAATCCTTGTGGGCTTTCCTGGCTCTGGTAATTGCCGCCTTGACGGTCACCTCGATACCTTTTAGATAATCAGCCGGATTCTGCCTTGCCAGATTGTGGTCGGCAGGATCAAGAATAATGCCTGCTTCACCGGTTTCGTATTCAAATACTGCGGTGGCAAGCTCATCACCATTGGTGACATCAACTATCAAACACCTTACAGAGTTAGTCCCGTAATCCAGGCCGATTGTGTATGCCATAATTTACCCCTTTTAATTGATGATTCTGCCTTCTTTTGATAGTAAGTGCTTTTACCTTAACTGTCAAGTGTTTCAATCTGACCGTGAAAAACTATGAATTTTGCGAAAAATGGACCACGAAAGATTTCTTGGATAAAAAGAGAATGTTATATAATACAGGGGACTCAAACAATGAAAGAAATTATTGCTCAAGGCCGGCTCAGAGCAGTTCAATCTCAGCGACATTCAGCCAACTGCCATATTTCGGGGTATAATGAAATTCCAGCCGGAGGTTCCGTGTTGGGCCTCGCCCTTGCATACAACTTGTTTATTCCGACCCGTACGCTTTCTCGATCCGAAAACTCACTGCCAGTTCGCTGGGAGTCTGGGGTGGCATTGTCAGGGTCAGGCCCTTTTGGGAAAGAGACCATTCTATCTTCTTGTCACAGCCAAGCATTTGGATGCGCCTTATATGCGTATTCCAGTGGACCGAATTTAGAGTGATCGTCTTGCCGGCGCCCGGCCAGCCAAGCAGGGTAGCGTAAAGAACCATGTCATCCTTGCTGCTCGTATAGCGGACGTCCTGTGAGGTGTAAGAGGGCTCCGTGATAAATCCTCCGCTCTTGCCGATTGTGGTTGGCCCTTCGCCGTAGCGAATCCAGGGGCGCGTGTTGTAGATTGCTTCGCCGTTGATCTTCAGCCAGCGCCCAATCTCTAAAAGCACCTCGCGCTGGTTCTGCGGGATCGTGCCGTCGGCCTTCGGAGAGATGTTCAGCAGCAGGCATCCGTTCTTGCTGGCTATATCTATCAAACTGTGCAGCACCATTTTAACGGGCTTGATCTGCAGGTCCTGCGTATAGCACCAACTGCCCATACTGATGGTGTCATCGGTGAGCCAGCAATGGGCGGTGAGCTGATCCATCCGGCCTTTTTCTAAATCCTCAAGCGCAACGCTCAAAGGCATGTCCTCCTGCTTGCGCGTGATAACGACGTCCTTTCCGTGTTTTGCCGCATGGTTGAGGTAGTACGCACAGAACTTCTGCAGGTAGTTCTCCGGGATCTGGTCCAGCCAGGAATCAAACCATATCAAGTCGGGCTCGTACTTGTCGATTACCTCCTTCAGCTTGCCGAACCACATACGCTCCAGCCATTCGGCCTCGGGCAAGTTGCCGTAAAGCAGACGCAGCTTCGGGTCGGTCGAGGTCGGCGGCATGCCCTCGATGTATGGATAGTGGCTCATTTTGAAACGCTCCGTATGAGAGAGATTCACGTTTGGATTCTGGTGCTCCTTATCGTTGGCGTAACGCTGCAGGTTGCGCGCATGGTGAAAGGTCGTTACGAGTTTCATGCCACGGCTGCGAACCGCCTTGGCCAACTCACCGGTGATATCTCGCTTAGGTCCCATATCGGCGACGTTCCAGGGCGTGGCGTCACTGTCCCACATGGCGAAACCGTCATGGTGTTCGGCCACCGGGCCGGCAAATTTCGCGCCCGCCTGCACGAACAAATCCGCCCAGTTCCCGGCGTCGAATTTCTCGGCCTTGAACATACCGACAAAATCGTGATAACCGAATTTTGATGGGTGTCCGTATGTTTCCAAATGGTGCTTGTAAAAATCCTGCGTCTTATTTCGCACATATCCATCGACGTGCATCCAGCGTGGATACCACTCATATCCGTATGCCGGCACCGAGTAAACTCCCCAATGGAAGTATATGCCGAACTTGGCGTCCCGGAACCACTCCGGTGCCTCCTCATGCTCGGCCAACACTTTCCAGTCGGCAGTATATGGCTCACGTCCAGTCGTGACGTTTGAGCACAGAAGGCCCAACATCATCGCTAATCCTAAGAATAAGCTCCGGTTCTTCATGCTTGCTCCATCCTACATTTCCCATTTAAATTCATAAACAGTGCCTCTGCACCCTTTAATACTCATGTGTAATTCAGGTCCTTTAATACCAAAACTTCGTCTCAATTTCAGGATTCCTGATCCGTACCGATAGCAATTCGGGGCTTGGACTGTCGTAAGACTCATAACCTCAAGGGATTGGGATATTTTGTTCAGTCTATTTGCCTTACTGCACGCCGGAAAATAAGAT
>Ga0307378_10000985_pt1 | contig 47144 bp, 35 predicted proteins | sample UN1MG_FD_202238 | JGI IMG/M metagenome (GOLD analysis project Ga0307378, IMG submission 202238) | Soil microbial communities from Risofladan, Vaasa, Finland - UN-1 | ecosystem: Environmental > Terrestrial > Soil > Coastal area > Acid sulfate soil | place: Finland: Risofladan, Vaasa | collected... | reverse complement strand
AGCTTCATAGGCAGGATATCCCGGATCGGGTATCAGTACCCCGTCGCCCCTGTTCAAAAATGCCATGCTGATATGCATGATCCCCTCTTTTGACCCCATTAATGGAAGTATCTCATCATCAGGTGACAGGGATACATCATATTTTTTCATATACCATTCCGAGAAAGCAAACCGCAGTTCATCGATGCCCTTATATGGCTGATAGCGGTGCGATCCAGGTGAATCGATAACCTGCTTCGCTCTTCTGGTAACCATTGAGGAGGCAGGCATGTCGGGGTTTCCAATCCCAAGGTTTATAACGTCAATGCCTGAACTTTCCATCTCCTTTATCTGTTTCAGTTTGGTGGAGAAATAATATTCGGCAACTCTGGAAATACGATCAGCTGGCAGAACTCTCATAAAGTGCTCCTCTCTTTTTATATAACCCTAATATCTCAGGGTCAATGGTGTTTTGTTTCAATAATTCGATTAACTCCTCCCTATCGGTTGAACCATTCAATTCAAGATCGAGGTAAAACATATATTCCCATTCACTCATCATTCCTGGAACAGATTGTATCTTGCTTAGGTTTACTTCCCTTTCGGCCAGCATTACAAGTAATTTTGCCAGAGAGTCTGGTTGATGACCAAGGGCAAAACAGACAGATGCTTTATCAAAATCCTTGAAATCCGGTATCTCAGAACCAATAATCAGGAATCTGGTATAGTTATTTTTATAGGTTTCAATACCAGATGCAATTATGTCGAGCCCGTAGATCCTGGCAGCAATATCAGCCCCGATGGCTGCAACTCCCATAGCACCTTCATTCCTGATCTTCTTTGCACTTGCCGCAGTATCATCACTTTCAATAAGTGCCACGGCCGGGTAGAGGTTCAGGAAAGCCATGCACTGGGCAATCGCAACTGGATGCGACCATATCGCCCGGATATCTTCGATTGACTGACCAGGCAAGGCCATCAGATTTTGTTTTATTCTGAGTTTGTGCTCTCCAATTACCTTCAGTCCTGATTCGCGTATTAGTGAATAGTTGTATAGAATACTTCCTGACCGGGCATTCTCGATTGCCATGACACCGATATCCGACTCCCCGGTGAGGACAGCGTTAACAGTACTGTCAAAAGTGGCGCATGGGTAAAGGTCGATTGTGTCCGAACCCAGATATTGCAAGGCTGCCACCTCGTGAAAACTTCCTCTTTCTCCCTGAATTGCAACTTTCATTTTCCTTTTTTTACATAAATAAAAAATCCCGGTTAACCCGGGACCACCATTGATACGATAAATATATCACCACCAGAGGTCCCCGATATTTTCAGGAAAAAAACAGAAGTAATAATATTTTACACAGTTTATCATATTCAAAAAAAAAGGTCCCAGTTTAAGGGACCCTTTATTTATACTTAACAGATGTACAAAAATCCCACTTACCTTTCTGAAAAAAAGTAATAAAAATAGGTGGAATTGAAACTCTGTGACATCATTTATTCATATTATTGCCCTGCTAAATTAACCTATTTATTTCTAATTCAAAAGTTAATTAAAAAAATAATTGCTACTTTGAATCCGGAAACAATCTTTGTGATTGAAGTATCATTTCACTTATGACGAGGAAAGAGAGATATAAACGCACGATTGATTACTTCCTTGATCACAGACCTGTTGCCGAGACAGAACTGGTTCACAAAGATCCCTATGAATTGATAGTTGCTGTAATCTTGTCTGCCCAGTGCACCGATAAAAGGGTTAACATGATCACACCTGCATTGTTCAGGAGATATCCCGATGCAACTGCAATGTCTGAATCAGACCCGGTCGAAATCCTTGAGTATATTAAATCATGTTCCTATCCAAATAATAAGGCCAGGCAGCTGCATGGAATGGCAACAATGCTGGTAAATGAATTTAACAATGTGGTACCTTCCGATATAGATCAGCTTCAGAAATTACCAGGTGTTGGTCGAAAAACGGCAAATGTGATCGCTTCAGTCGTCTATAATAAACCAGCTATGGCAGTTGATACACATGTTTTCAGGGTTGCCAACCGTATTGGTCTTACAATAAATGCTACTGCCCCACTCGATGCAGAGATTCAGCTTGTGAACAATATCCCTGAACATCTAATATCGCTTGCTCACCACTGGTTGATACTGCATGGAAGATATACATGCAAAGCCAGAAAGCCGTTATGCATGAGTTGTGGCCTGACTGAGTTTTGCAGGTACTACAGCAAAAATCAAAAAGAGACAGCCTAAGAGCATACTATAAGCGTATAATCTCTATATTAGCATTGTAATCAAGGAGAGATGGACAAGATCATAAAACTTAAGGAACTTCAAAGTGAAAACAGTGAGTTCCGGAAAAGGGTAAAGGAACTTGAAGCTGAACTTAAGGAATTCAAGTCGGTCGATGATCTAAAATCAAGGATTGTTCATGTTTTCAGATCAACACCTCATTTAATGGCTATCATTGACCTCGAAACAGGTAAATATGTCGATGCCAACGAAAATTTCCTTAAAGTCCTTGGCTACTCGCGTGAGGAGATAATTAAAAAGAGATCCCGGGATATTAAGCTGTTTCTTGATATGGCACAGAGCGATAAGTTTGTCAGCAAACTTCCGAAATTAAAGCGTGTTGAGAACTTCCCAGTCAATCTTAAAACCAAGTCCGGTAAAGAAAAGCAATTTCTTCTATCTGCAGATACCATATGCTTCGGTGATGATAAATATCTCTTAACGGTATATACCGGGATTGGGATTGATGATGGCTTAGAGACAAATATGGCAAATGCCGTTCAAAAAGTCCGGGGATTATTTGAGTCGCTGACAAATTTTGTAATGGCCGTTAATTTCGACAGGCATGAAAACATTATAATTGAATCAATAAATCCTGATGCAGGTGAGTTCAAGCATCTTAAGAAGGAAGATCTACTTCAAAAAAAGATAACCAGTGTCGATTTCAAGCACAAAGATGTAATTGTTGACCTGATATCCAAAATCAGACTGACCGGGGAGCCTCAAAAAGAAATTGCCGCAATCTCAGGAAAAGATTCCGAAGGGTACTTTCTTGGGGTAAACCTGTTATCCGGTGTAATTGTAATAATCTGGGAACCAGGAAGTATCCAGCTGTCAAGGGAGAAGGAGTTTCTTATGCAGGGAGACATGTTTCAGAGATTTGCTGACATGATGCCCGAAGTAGTTTTCGAAATCAACACCAAAGGAAGGATTACCTATGCCAATTCAAATGGCCTTGATAAATTTGGTTATGAAAAGGAAGATATTGAGAACGGGTTAACGATCAGAGAGATTTTTGGCGACCATATGGTTGAATCGGTTTTTGGTAATCTGAAGAAAATCAAAGGGCCAGGATCGACTATCAGTAACGAGTATTTGGTTTACCGCAAAGACGGTACCACTATGCCGGTAATATCAAATACACGTGGAATTTACGATCAGCAAAATAAACTTGTTGGGTACAGGGGGATATTGACTGACCTCTCTGAACTGAATAAAATTCAGAATGAAATTATCAGGGAGAAGTCATACCTCGAAGCCCTTTTTGAGTCTGCCCCTGAAAGCATCGTCCAGACAAACCTTGATGGAGTTATTGAAAGGGTAAATAAAGAATTTACAAAGGAATTCGGATTTACTCCGGAAGAGGCTATAGGAAAGAATGTGGATGAACTGATAATCCCTGAAGAGCTGAAGGAAGAGGCACGGGGTTTTACATTAAAGGCAGCATTGACCGAGACTGTGGCCGTTGAGTCAGTGAGAATGCGAAAAGGAGGCGAAAGATTTTCTGTATCTCTTCTGGTAAAGCCTATACAAATAAATAAGGAAACTACCGCCCTTCATGCAATTTACCGCAATATCTCGGATAAGAAGAAGGACCTTGACACAAATAATGTAATTTATAATATTTCAAATGCTGCCCTTACCCAGACTGAGTTTACCGATATTTATGCTATTATACGGGATGAAATTGACCGGATCTGGAATACAAAGAATTTCTTCATCGTACTGTACCATAAGGAAAGTCATACTTTTACACTGCCATTTTTTAGTGATGAGAAGGATGATTTCAGTGAAATCCCTGCTGAAAAAACACTTACCGGCTGGTTAATCAAGAATCCCAATCCTGTTCTGCTGAAAGAGGCTGATATTGATATCCTTGAGAAAAAAGGTGAGATTGGCCTGGTCGGGACTCCCTGTAAAGTATGGCTGGGCGTGCCGCTCATTGTTGAAAATGAGATTGTCGGAGCAATGGTCCTTCAGGACTACGACAGTGAAGATGTCTTCTCGGGAGAGGACCTCAGGTTGCTGAGTTTGATAGGTAACCAGATCGCACTTGCCATCCAGAGGAAGAAGCTGATGAATAATCTTATCCTTGAAAGGCAAAAAGCTGAAGAGGCCGGGCGTCTGAAGCAACAATTCATGTCGACCATGAGCCATGAGATCAGGACTCCGTTGAACGAAGTAATTGGAATTACCAATCTCTTACTACAGGGAAAACCAAGGGGTGATCAGATTGAATATATAAAGACACTCCGTTTCTCCGGAAACCATCTCCTTACACTGGTAAATGATGTTCTCGATTATACGAAAATGGAATCGGGGATAATAGTTTTTGAAAAAATTCAATTTGACCTTAGAGAATTCATAGGTGAATTCCAAAGGTCATATTCGTTTAAGAGTGACTCGAAGACTTTGGATTTCCGGACAAATATCGATGAAGAACTACCTTCCGAAATAATAGGAGACTCAATAAGGCTTAACCAGGTGTTATCCAATCTGCTATCTAATGCTTTTAAGTTTACATCCAAAGGTATTATTGAATTATCGGTAAAGCTTTTAGGAAGAAATGACAAGTCGGCAGAAATTGAATTTTCAGTAAAAGATACCGGGATAGGGATACCTGCCGACAAGCATGATACAATATTTGAAAGTTATACCCAGGCGTCGGATGATACTACAAGAAAATATGGTGGCACCGGCCTTGGCCTTCCCATCTGTAAAAGGCTGTTAGAGCTTCAGGGAAGTGCCATCAATGTGGAAAGTGCACCTGGTAAGGGGTCACGATTCTCTTTCATCCTGAGATTTGCTGTTGGTAAAGTGACTTCAAAAAAAGCGATCAAAACTCAGGAAGAGGAGACTTATGACGGACTAAGCGGTAAGCGGATTCTTATCGCAGAAGACAATAAGATTAACTTCTTTGTTACGAGTAAGTTCCTCACCAAGTGGGGTGCCAGGATTACCCATGCCGAGAACGGGAAGATAGCACTTGAACTGCTCATTGACAATGAATTTGATCTTGTTCTAATGGACCTTCAAATGCCTGTGATGGATGGGATTGAAGCTACTGAAAAAATCAGGGGATCGGATGATAAAAAAATAGCTGGTATCCCGGTTGTAGCGCTGACTGCTGCAATCATGTCAGAGCATGAAGATAAGATCAAGGGACTTAAGATAAATGACTATATTCTGAAACCATTCAAGCCTAAAGAACTGTATGATAAGATACTGAGGAACATCAGGTAAATTATTGCATGGATCTGCTACTTGATACAATAACGGTTTATCATCGATGATGCCTTTTTGTTACCTAAACGGAGCGATTGTCTGAAATCATGGCAGGCACCCTCAATCTCTCCTTTTTCAACCATAGATAATCCCTTATTATAATATGTATCAGCATTATATGGATCAAGATCCAGTGCCATTGAATAATCAGATAATGCAAATTCCCAGCTCCTGGTCACAAGATAAACATTGGCCCTTGCATTGTAATGGTCAGCGTTGCCGGGATCTTTCTCAATATTGAGGGAATAGTATTTCAGTGCTTCCGAGTAGTTCTTTCTTTCATATGCCACCTTACCTGCAAGGTCAATTACATCCTGGTTATCGGGATACAGTTCCAGGTAGAATTGCAGCTCTTTCAATGCCCCGTTCCTGTCTCCTGATCTTCTCTTTGCTTCAGCCAGGTAAATGTAAAGTTCAGCATTATCCGGAAAATTGATGATCGCTTCCTTTATAACCTCAAATGAGGTTGAATAGCTTTGGTTGCCATGTAAAGCAATTATGTAACTTATCCAGGCATTGTATGTGGTATAACCTTCGGATACAGATATGCAGAGCTTATTGACAGCGCCTTCAAAATTACCCTTTTGAAGATCTATCAGACCTGCCAGGTAATCAACTTCAGGTTTTTCATTATATACTGAGCTGAGGTAACTGAAGGTCTCAGTTGCTTCATCAATTTTTCCTTCCCTGAGCAGATATTCGATCTCTGAAACACCTTGTTCAAGCTCAGTGTACCAGCTCTTCTTCAAAAAGTTCTTCCACTCATAGCTATCCTCTATTGCTGCAAGATATTTATCGAGCATCAGATCTTTTTCCCTGATCTTAAAATCAGACTTCATGTGTTTTTCAAGGAGGTCGACCGCCTGTTTGCTATTACCACTCCGGGCTGCAACCTGTGCAAGCCCAAGGTCACCTGAAGCCCTCTCAAGCGAATTAGCGGAAAGAAAATCGTTCTTTGCCATCGTAATATCTCCGGCCTCCAAATAGGCTTCACCTCTTTTCAGATAGAGTCTGTAATCGGGGATCATTTTGAGTGCGTTTGTACATTCATTGACCGCCTCACTGTACTTTCCGTTTGATATAAACGCTTCAACCTTCAGTAAAACCAGGTCTGGTGTCTGACCATCTGCCCGGGACATGGAGAATATTAATATGACAAGGACAATTATATTTTTCATAATTCGTTACTTAAACTCCACTCTGACTGGTTGAGCATTTTTCTCAGTTATTACATGTACGAATCCAGAGAGGTGAAACAGCTCAATCCCCGTTATCCTCTGTTCATAGACATCACACTGATAGAAGTAGACACCTGGTGAAACCAGTTTGCCCTTATAGGTACCATTCCAGTTAAGTCTTGGGTCTCTCGTTTCGAACATAAGATGCCCGCTCCTATTAAATAATTTGAAATCAACCTCTTCAACCAATCCTGAGGTTTTTGCAATAAGAATATCATTCTTACCATCAGAATTAGGTGTGAATACATTTGGTATTTCATAAAAGTTACAGGAGTCGACACAAATTGTTGGCGTCAATTCACTTTCGTTGCCATTTGCATCAAATGCCCTGATGGCATAACAGCCGGCAACAACTTCACCCGGATAATGCTTGAAATCAAATGTGTACTTGTCATTGATCGTCTCAAGAAGCACCAATGATTCCTCAAAATTTCCCTTATAGAAGATCTTATAGCCATCTATATCATTCAGGCAGTCCTGATCGGTAATCGACCATTTCAGAAGGTTAAACAGACTATCACAATCAGTAGATAAAGTTAGCAGGGGAACACAAGGTGGTTCATTATCAAAAGGTATCATACAGGCTTCCTGTGAGAGGTTAACCAGATCAGAAGGCAGGGAGGGATTCAGATAGCCACCATTGGCACGGACATAATAGCAGTATTCCTCTCCATTAACCAGACCGGTGTCCGCAAACTCCAACAGGTTTGATCTTCCTACAGAATCAAATTCCATAGTTACATCATTGAATCTGAACAGGTCGTAGCTGGTATTAACCCATGGCACATTCTTGCTGATTGAAAACCGTACCTTCCTGTCACCAGGAGCCAGATTAATATAAGTTGATGACGCAACCCCCGGATCACCTATCAAATAACGATTGGCTATTTCGTCATTATACAGTTCAATCTTATATATAAATCCCAGGTCATCTGTATTTATCAGGCTGTCAACAAGTGAAGAATCAATCGTTACAGAAGTTTGAATGCTCTTAATTAACTGGTAGTTATCACCTATAAATCCCGATGAGCGATAGACCTGATACTCGAACGGACCCGGAGATGTAATTGTATCCGGGGTTATCCATGAAAGGAATATCTTACCGTTTGCAGGATCGGTCTTAAGGACGCTTACATTTGTAATGTACGGAATCCCTGAGATAAGTGCTGAAGTTAATTCGTTTGAAGCCTTGCTCTCAGCTCCACTTGGAAATACCGTAAGTATCCTGTATGTATACTCCTTCCCGTTTTCAAGTCCATTGCCATCACCGGTATCAATAAAGCTAACCGTGGATGGACCGCTGGCATAGGCAATTCTTTCAAAACCAAGCGACTCAGGTAATCCTCCGGAGCATGTATCAGGGACAAAAGAGGTAGCCCCCTCCCTTCTGTAAATATTATACCCAAGTATTACATCCGATGGATATTGCTCCCATCCAAGTCTTATGAACTTTCCCTCAGGGTTAGCCGAATTCAGGACCGGGGGCGGTCCTACAACAGTGATATTCATAATATCGAGATCAACAAGTTCCAGTTCTGAATTATTGTCTTCTGCTTTAAAAAGCACATCATATTTCTGGTCACGAACTACTTCAAAACACGAAACCCATTTAAAATGCCATAATGACGCACCCGGCTGTGCCGAAATACTGTCAAATCTGGCGGAGCATGCTGTTAATGTCATCAGGCCAGATGTAGCAATCAGGGTGACAATATCATTGTCTGCGTCAGTAGCAATCAAATCAAATTCGATCGAATCTCCGGCTTCAATACAATAATTATTTAATGGTCCGTTAACAGGAGGATTATTATCAGTGTCGTAAACTTCAATCTGCATATCCCTGACAACTATGCCGATCCTTATGCCTGCCCTCCACTCATTGATCTCGATAGCAATATTGTACTTTCCAGTCTGTATCGGAGCATCCCAGACCAGGTCCCCGGTTATCGGGTCCACATAGATTGTATCACTGGCAGGAGGTAATGTATAATTCTCAATTGGTTTACCATCTTCGCGTGTACATACAGTTAAATTATAGGATAGACTATCGCCGTCGACATCAAAGGCTGCAGGATTGTGTATGAATTTATAGCCCAGGGCAGCCTTGTCGTAGGGTGGATTCAGCAGAACAGGTGTATTGTTTGGTCCTAATGCCGGGTTGACCATCAATATTGTGGATATTGAGAAGACAACGTTCACCGAGTTGGGTATGTTAAGGATACCAGCGTTACGGTTAGGATCCTGCACCACTATTTTATAGATGCCCGGTCCGGGATAAGTATGCCTTATCACATAAACATTCTTCTTATAGTAATTTGGGAGGAAAACGATCTGACCCACATCCCTTACTGCCACCGAAGTCGAGTTATCCCCCCACTCCACTTCCAGCTGTGGCCTGTCGGCCTGACTAAGCACATATGTAAACGTAGTAATAGTGATTTCATAGGTAAGTTCGGATATCTGCCTGTAGGTTATCTCACCAGCCCTGTTATGAGTTGCAGACAAACGTGATATTGAAGAAAACATTACCAGAACTATCAACAGACTCCGTATAACTATCTCTTTCATATTTTGAATATAATTAATCCCTGGTGAGGGTTTCATTAAAATAGGTTGAGGTAAACCTCACACCTTTTTCAATCTTATCATCTTTATAGATGAACAAATTTACCTGGTCGGGAAAGAGTCCAATCAATATCTTATTCTCAATTTCAACAGATCTTACTTTTCGACCGAAGGGGATATGCATGTTTATTATTGTCTCGAGTTCCTGTATCTCCTTATCACTGAACTGTGCTTTAACATCCTTCCCATTTATTTTAATCCTCAAATGATCGTTCACGTATTTCTCAAGGAATGTATCTGGTCCTGTATACCTGATGTAATGATCTTCCACAGATATTTGCTCAACACTGTACAACCTTGCAAGGTCTATAGCAAGATCATCATTATAAATCCTGACAGTCATAAAATATCCTTCGCCATCCGGGTCACTGCTCAGGCTGGACATGGATACATGTACCGGATGTAATAACAATGATAATAACAGAATTGTTAATGGTTTGACCATTCTTCCCTGATTACAAACTCTAAACTGCCGCAAAAATCAGACCACAAAGAGACTGATCTAAGTATGACTTGTACGTTCCTTGAGATACTCAACAGACCCAACTTCTATATAAGATGATCCTGTTCCCCTGGAGAAATTACCGGCAAGTACTATTATCATATCATTATCATTAAGGTCATGAGTCCTTGTAAGGTCCCCAAGCGCTATTTTAAGAAACATGTCAGATGAATTATGTTTCTCCTGGCAGTTGGCATATACCCCATATGAAAGTGCCAGCTCACGCATGGTCCGTAAAGAATAACACTGAGCCATTATGTAATTGTAACCCCTGTAGGCTGCCATATTCCTGACTGTTCTGCCTCTGACGGTATCGCATATTATACATTTGGCACCTACCCTTGAGGCTGTCCTTACAGCAACTTTGGCAAGATAAGCTGAGACCTCACCTGTAAGATCACCAGATGCCAATTCCAGAAATTTTGTTTTATTTTTTTCTACCTCCATTGCAACCTTACTCATTATAGTGACGGCCTCCTCAGGGTACTTCCCGTATGCTGTCTCACCACTGAGCATAATTGCATCTGTTTGTGTGTAAATTGCACTGGCTATATCACTTACTTCTGCCCTGGTAGGCCTCGGACTATGAATCATTGAATGGAGCATCTGTGTTGCAACAATTACCGGCTTTCTCTTCTTAATACAGCGGTCAATTATTTTTTTCTGAATTCCCGGTATTTTTTCGTATGGGATCTCAATTGCCAGGTCGCCGCGAGCAACCATTATGCCATAAGCCAGGTCAAGGATTTCATTCAGGTTATCAACCCCTTCCTGATTTTCAATTTTGGCTATGATCTTGATCTTGCTTTCATTCCTGTCGAGTATCTCCTGAATATCCTTTATATCCCGGGCAGTCCGAACGAATGAATGTGCTATAAAATCAATATCATTTTCTATCGCAAAATCGATATATCTCCGGTCCTTATCGCTAATTGAAGGAAGATTCATCCTTACATCAGGTACATTTACACTTTTTCTCGATCCCAGTATCCCATCATTCATCACCTCGCAGGTCAGAGTGTTCCCATCCCTGCTCACTGGCCTTAAGGCAAGTTCTCCATCATCGATAAGAATTGATGACCCCACCGGTACATCGTTAGCAAAATTGGCGTAATTAACTGCAATACAAGTACTTGTAGTGGGCGATTTTGTCTCACCCACGATTTTAACCTGCTCTCCCTGACTAAGCTTTATCTCACCTTCACAAACAGTAGTCCTGATTTCAGGGCCCTTTGTATCAAGGATAAAGGGTATTTTATCGGAAATCTTCCTTACATTTTCCATGACCCGGATGGTACCCTCGATTTCCTGGTGGGCTGTATTAATCCTCACAGCGTCCATCCCGGCGTTAAACAGCGATCTGATAAACTCAGGATCACATCTCTTATCCGAAATGGTTGCAACAATTTTGGTTCTTTTCCTGTTCATCTTAAGAAATTATTTAGTCACAAACCTGTTTACAAAGGCATGCAGGGCCAGTATATATCCATTCAGACCGAAACCAAAAAGACTACCACGGCACCATGGGGCTATCAATGAGGTATGTCTGTATTTTTCGCGAGCAAGGATATTACTAATATGCACTTCGATAACCGGGGTATCTATTGATCCAACAGCATCAGCCAGGACCACAGAGGTGTGTGTATAGCCGGCTGCATTCAGGATAATCCCATCACTTGATTTACCTGCCTGCTGTACAAAGCTGACCAGTTCGCCCTCAACATTAGATTGAAAATATTCAAGATCAATGTCGGAAAATTCCGCTTTGAGTTTCTGAAAAAATGACTCGAAGGTCATATCTCCATATATCTTTCTTTCCCTGCGTCCAAGAAGATTAAGGTTGGGGCCGTTAATTATCGATATCTTCATTTTAAGGAATAATAATCCAAAACAAAGATAAAAAAAAATAGGACGCCTCTTTCAGCAGGTAAAAAGGTATATATTTTTGAAGTTACCCTTCTAAATAATAATTTTACAAAGGAGCATCATACGACTGCAGATGAAAGATACCTGGAGTGAGAGTATTAATGAATATGAATCTTTTCTGAAAATAGAGAGATCGCTATCGCAGAACACAATCAAAGCCTATCAAAATGATATTAGTAAGCTTGAAGAGTATATTTCAGAGTACTCTCCTTCCAAAATGCCTGCAGATATCAGTTTCGATGACCTAAAGAATTTCCTGAAATGGCTAAAACTGGAGAATGCCAGGACAAGGGCCAGGGTCCTTTCAGGTATCAGGAGTTTTTTCAGATACATGGTGATCGAGGGTAAAATGGAGGAGAATCCTGCTGCTCTCATCGAGTCCCCAAGACTTGGTATGACAATACCGGAAGTGCTGTCAATTGTGGAGATTGACAGCATTATTGGATCGATTGACCTCTCAAAAACAGAGGGTCAGAGAAACAGGGCTATCATTGAAACTTTATATGGGTGCGGATTAAGGGTGACTGAACTCGTTAATCTCAGGATTACTGATCTTCATCTGGATGAAGGTTTTATTTCTGTTACCGGAAAGGGAGATAAGCAAAGGCTTGTACCTATAAGTAACCAGACTATAAAGGAAATAAATTACTGGTTTGATGATAGAAGGAGAATGAAAAGTATTGTCGATGAAAATATTCTGTTCCTTAACCGGCGCGGCAAGAAACTGTCCCGGGTCATGATTTTCACCATAATCAAGGAATTAACATGCGCAGCAGGCATAAGCAAAAATGTAAGCCCCCACACCTTCAGACATTCGTTCGCCACACACATGGTGCAGGCAGGGGCTGATCTAAGGGCTGTACAGGAAATGCTCGGGCACGAATCAATCCTTACTACTGAGATCTATACCCATATAGACAGATTATTTCTTCGGGAAACCATACTCAGGTACCATCCCAGGAGAGATAAGCCTTAATGGCAAATACTTTTGTACTGCATTTAATAGTTTTTTTTACATTAGCTTTGAACAAAATCACCGGAAAAGCATTTAGAGTCTATAACCCGGGTGTTAATCATGATATATATTAAAGAATTTCTTGAAGAAATAGTTTTTATAATTGGGGAGATGGCACCTTACCTTCTTCTGGGATTTCTGTTTGCCGGCATATTGTATATACTGTTTCCAAAAAAGAAGGTCAAAAAATACCTTGGAAGAGGTAAGCGTGGTGCAGTAGTTAATGCTTCATTGCTTGGCATCCCCTTGCCTCTGTGTTCATGTGGGGTTATACCGACCGGCATCTCGTTCTACCGGAATGGCGCCTCAAAAGGATCAACCGTTTCTTTTCTTATATCCACACCACAGACCGGGGTAGATTCCATTCTGGTCACCTACTCAATGCTCGGGCTTCCCTTTGCACTTATCAGACCTGTAATAGCCCTTATCACCGGTATCTCAGGAGGATTTCTTACAAACAGGTTTAGCCGTAAGGAGACTGAAACCGGTGAACAGGTGAATGGCAACAATAAAGATCTTCCTGCTGGCATAATACCAAAGGTCAGGGAAATGTTGAGATATGCTTTTGTGGAATTTCTGCAGGATATCAGCACCTGGCTGATTGCCGGGGTTCTGATAGCAGCAGCAATTTCTGTGGTAATCCCCGATGATTTCTTTACCGGCGTAACCAATAGCAATTTACTGGAGATGGTTGTAATACTGATTGCAGCGATCCCCGTTTATATTTGTGCCACAGCATCGGTCCCTATTGCCGCTGTGCTGATACTCAAGGGGATATCTCCCGGGGCGGCCCTTGTCCTACTGATGGCCGGACCTGCAACAAATGCCGCAACTATTATGATGATTGGCCGGGTGCTCGGACGTACTTCACTTTTCACCTACCTCTTTTCAATTATAACAGGCGCTATGCTGTTCGGCCTTATAATAAATAATCTGCTCCCTGCCGGATGGTTTGAGATTCCTCATATGTCAATGACAGGGGGTCATGACAACCACCTGCTACCTGAGTGGTTAAGATACGGATCAGCAATTCTCCTGGGATTGCTCCTTATTAACGGTTATATTCAAAAATATCTGGCTGGAGGTACCGGTGAATCAGCATTAGAAAAATCAGATAATATGAAAAATCTTAAAGTTATCAAAGTTGAAGGAATGACCTGCAGCCACTGTAAGGCAAATGTTGAGAATGCAGCTAGATCTGTTGAAGGCATCGAAACAGTAAATGCTGATATAACCTCCGGTGAAGTTACCATTACAGGCAACCATTTTGATCCGGATAAATTAAGGTCAAATATCGAATCACTGGGATATAAGGTAAAGAGGTAATCGATATCTGCCATCAAAAATCAAAAAAAATGATAAATATAATATAAATCATTGATTACCTTGCTCTTAATCATATCATTAAAATTCTTCATTTAAAGACATATTTTTAGTATTTTTGCGACTTTGAAATCTCCAGTTGTGGCTATAATTATTCTAATAATAAAACTATGTCAAAGGTAAAGAGAGTATACACATTCGGTAATAAAGAGGCTGAAGGTAATGCAGAAATGAAAAACCTGCTGGGTGGTAAAGGTGCCAACCTGGCTGAGATGAATCTGATCGGAGTTCCGGTTCCTCCCGGGTTCACAATTACAACTGAGGTTTGTGCAGAGTATAACGAGCTGGGAAAGGGAAAAGTTGTTGAGTTGCTTAATAAGGAAGTGGAAGATGCAATAGCCCAGGTGGAAACAATTATGGGCACCAAATTTGGTAGCAAGGAGAATCCCTGCCTTCTTTCGGTACGTTCAGGAGCCAGGGCCTCAATGCCTGGTATGATGGATACTGTTCTTAACCTGGGAATGAATGATGATGCTGTTGAAGGCCTCGCCAAAAGGACAGGAAATGAGAGGTTTGCCTGGGACTCATACAGAAGGTTCGTTCAGATGTATGGAGATGTAGTACTGGGGATGAAGCCCGGGTCAAAACAGGATGTAGATCCCTTTGAAGAGATCATTGAAGAGATGAAAGTTGATAAAGGTGTATTAAACGACACAGAACTTACAGTTGATGACCTGAAGGAGCTGGTGATTAAGTTCAAGAAGGCTGTGAAAGAGAAGACAGGAAAAGATTTCCCGGTTGATCCTTGGGAACAGCTCTGGGGATCTGTGTGTGCTGTATTCGACAGTTGGATGAACGAAAGGGCCATTTATTACCGTCAACTTAACCAGATCCCTGTGGAATGGGGTACAGCGGTAAGCGTACAGGCTATGGTGTTTGGTAATATGGGTGATAATTCAGGCACCGGTGTGGCATTTACCCGGGATGCTGCAACTGGAGAAAATATCTTCACTGGTGAGTACCTGATCGATGCACAGGGAGAAGATGTTGTCGCAGGTGTACGAACTCCACAGCAGATCACTCTCGAAGGTTCAAGGCGATGGAGCGCTCAAGCAGGGATAACGGAAGAGGATCGTAGATCTGAGTTTCCTTCGCTTGAGGAAATTATGCCCATAGTCTATAAGGAGCTTTTCGATACACAGAAAAAACTTGAGAATCATTACTCTGATATGCAGGACCTTGAATTTACTATTCAGGATGGAAAGCTGTGGCTGCTCCAGACAAGAAATGGTAAACGTACCGGAGCTGCGATGGTCAAAATCGCGATTGACATGCTGAAAGAGGGTAAGATAGATGAAAAAACAGCCATTCTCCGTCAGGAACCTAATAAGCTTGATGAGTTACTCCATCCGGTATTCGATGATGGTGCAATGAGTGCAGCCAATATGATTGCCAAAGGACTTCCGGCCTCTCCGGGAGCTTCTACAGGACAGATCGTCTTCTTTGCGGATGAAGCAAAGAAATATCTCAATACAATTCTTGTCAGGATTGAAACATCGCCTGAAGATCTTGAAGGAATGAACATTGCCAAAGGTATTCTTACTGCCAGAGGCGGCATGACATCACATGCGGCTGTAGTAGCGCGTGGCATGGGTAAATGCTGTATTTCGGGTGCCGGTGGTTTATACATTGATTATAAATCCCGCACAATGAAGGCTGGAGGCAGGGTCTTCTCCGAAGGAGACTGGATCTCATTAAATGGATCTGCCGGTGAAGTTTATGAGGGAAAGATTAAGACTATTGATCCTGAAGTTGGAGGAGATTTTGGTGTAATTATGAAGCTTGCAGAAAAATTCACAAGAATGGACGTCAGAACAAATGCTGATACACCACACGACTCTCTGATCGCAAGGAATTTCGGTGCTAAAGGTATAGGTTTGTGCCGCACGGAGCATATGTTCTTTGAAGGTGAAAGAATCAAGGCTATGCGTGAAATGATCCTGGCAGATAATGAAACTGAAAGACGCAAGGCTCTCGATAAGCTTCTGCCATTTCAGAGGGCAGATTTCGAAGGTATTCTTGAAGCTATGGAAGGCTACGGAGTTACAATAAGGCTTCTTGACCCCCCCCTTCACGAGTTTGTTCCTCACGAGGATGAGAATCAGGCTGAAATGGCTGAAGAGATGGGTATCACACTGAATGAGGTAAAGGCAAAGGTAGATTCGCTGCATGAATTTAATCCTATGCTTGGACACAGAGGATGCCGGTTGGGGAATACCTATCCTGAAATTACAGAAATGCAGGCCCGTGCAATAATCGAAGCTGCTTGTAATCTTAAGAAAAAAGGTATTGATGCCCGGCCTGAAATAATGGTTCCTCTCATTGGTACGGTCAAGGAATTCATACTGCAGGAAGAGATAATTCGCAGTACTGCTGAAAAGGTTTTTGAAGAGAAAGGTATTAAGGTTGACTATCTTGTAGGGACGATGATAGAGATTCCCCGGGCTGCCCTTACAGCTGACAAAATAGCAGAAGTAGCAGAGTTTTTCTCTTTTGGAACAAACGACCTTACTCAGATGACCTATGGTTATTCAAGAGATGATTCCGGTAAATTCCTTCCTGTGTACCTGAAGAAAGGGATACTAAAGAATGATCCGTTCCAGATCATCGATCAGGAAGGTGTTGGCCAGCTGATACAGATAGGGACAGAGCGTGGTCGTTCAGTGAGGCCTGACCTGAAAGTTGGTATTTGTGGTGAGCACGGTGGTGAACCCTCTTCAGTCGAGTTCTGTAATAGTGTTGGGATGAACTACGTAAGCTGTTCGCCTTTCAGAGTACCGATAGCACGACTTGCTGCAGCGCAGGCTAATATTAAACAGCAATAATAACTGTCGGGCAGATAGCGCTCCTTGACCTTTGTAGGGTCAGATGAAGGATATCTTATTAAGGAAAATATTATTTGTAATAAAAACTAGGGGGTGTATCAAAACATAAAAATTAGTCAATTTTTATGTTTTAAAAGTCAATCACAGAATCTTAATATATTAATAAATAGATATTTATAGATTGAAGCGTAATGCAAAAACAATTATCATATGACTTTTGATACACCCCCATTAATTTCATTAAACCCGTACCAGCACTATTCTATAGGATGCAATTGAAGCTCCTCGCCGCAGGCAGCGGGGAACCGGGTTATTGTATGACAATATTAACAGTTTATTGTTCAATTCCATGATGATGTTAACCGGACATCCGGGAAAGGGGAAGGAACAACAAGGCAGCCAGGTTAGGTTTTAAAACATGTTCTATTGAGAGTTTATCCAGTTTCATCTGCAATCTCTTCATTAATTTTTATATTTGGTCTTTTATCTAAAAACTCAAAAACAGTCAAAAATGATTACCAAGGAAATCCTTGCCGGTTATGGCATCCATGATGTATCTGAAATTATCTATAACCCCTCCTTTGAAAAGCTATTCATTGAGGAAACAAAAACAGATCTTGACCGATTTGAAGTGGGCACCCTGACCAAATCCGGAGCTATAGCGGTGGATACGGGGAAATACACCGGCAGGTCGCCAAAGGATAAATACATAGTACTTGATGATAAAACGAGAGATACAGTTTGGTGGAAGTCGGAAAAAGCCACCGTTTCAGATAACAAACCAATAAATCAGGAGATATGGGAGCATGGCCTTCACCTGGCTGCAAAGCAATTATCAGGTAAGAGACTGTTTATTGTCGATTGCTTCTGCGGAGCTAATGAAAGTACAAGGCTTAATGTCAGGTTCGTTATGGAAGTTGCCTGGCAAGCCCATTTTGTTAAAAATATGTTCATCAGGCCCACCGGGGAAGAACTTGAAGATTTCAACCCTGATTTTGTTGTTTTGAACGCTGCTAAAATAACCAATCCTGACTGGAAAATGCAGGGATTACATTCTGATACATTCGTTTTCTTCAACCTCAATAAAGGGATGGCAGTAATCGGCGGTAGCTGGTATGGAGGAGAGATGAAAAAGGGAATATTCTCCATAATGAATTACTACCTGCCACTTAAGGGTATAGCAGCAATGCACTGTTCAGCAAATGTGGGGGCAGATAGAGATGTGGCTATATTTTTTGGACTTTCTGGCACAGGAAAAACGACATTGTCAACTGATCCCGACCGTGCCCTGATAGGTGATGATGAACATGGCTGGGATGATGATGGCATTTTCAATTTCGAGGGCGGATGCTATGCTAAATGTATCGGGCTCAACAAAGTAAAGGAACCGGATATATACAATGCAATAAAACGGGATGCACTGCTGGAGAATGTGGTGGTCCACAGTGATGGAGCCATCAATTATGATGATGCCGGAAAAACTGAAAATACAAGGGTTTCATATCCAATCTATCATATTAATAATATAGTTAAACCCGTCTCAAAGGCAGGTCATGCCAGGAAGGTGATTTTTCTAACCGCTGATGCATTCGGAGTTTTACCTCCGGTAACCAGACTGAATGAAGGCCAGACAGGGTACTATTTTATAAGCGGCTATACAGCCAAGGTAGCCGGAACAGAGCTTGGTATAAAAGAGCCGGTACCATCCTTTTCAGCATGTTTTGGGGCAGCATTCCTGCTGCTCGATCCGTTTATCTACACAACCGAGCTGATAAAAAGGATGAAAATGCACAACGCAGATGCATGGCTTGTTAATACCGGTTGGATGGGCGGCCCGTACGGTGTTGGTTCCAGGATAGACCTCCTGTCAACAAGAACCATTATTAACTCTATACTTGACAACTCAATTAATAAATCAGAATTCTATAACCTCCCTGTCTTCAATCTTGAAATACCAACAGCGGTGAAGGGTGTAGAGACCAGCCTTCTTGATCCGAGGAAGGTATGGGATACACCCAAGAACTGGCATATTGCCGCGGCTGAGCTGGCTGATAAATTCATTACAAATTTCAGAAAATTCACTGATAATGAAGATATTGCCAGAATGGAGGTTTTTGGCCCTGAACTATAGGATTTCCCATTTTTTGATATTATCCTATCTTTACCCTTAATTTAGTTTCAGAATGGCTCTGTCAATTTGAAAAAAAGTTGAATTTATTATGGAACTGATCTGGATAATTTTGATCTGCCTCCTGGCTTACGGACTAGGATCGATCGCGACAGCGGTTTGGGCTGGAAAAATATTCCATAAAATTGATATCAGGGAACATGGGAGCGGAAATGCCGGTGCCACAAACACCATCAGGGTAACGGGATGGACTACAGGTATTCTGGTTCTCATAATTGATATGGCCAAGGGGTGGTTGGCAGCCTCTTTACCTGTTCTTGCAGGTGTTGGTACAGATAGTTCTCCAACACAGATTAATTACCAGATCATTTGTGGTCTGATAGCTATTGTTGGACATGTTTTCCCTGTGTTTGCAGGATTCAGGGGGGGGAAAGGAGTGGCAACAACTTTTGGTGTTCTTCTTGCCTTACACCCTATGGTAACCTTCTCAAGCCTGGGAGTATTTCTTGGAGTTCTTTTTATTACAGGTTATGTCTCAGCCAGCTCAATCTCGGCAGGAGTATCATTTCCGTTGATCCTGCTCTTTTTCTTCGACTCTCCATCTTTAATTTTCACCATATTCTCTGTTATTATTGCCATTGCAATAATCCTTACCCACAGGAAGAACATTTCCAGGCTGCTTGCAGGTGAGGAACGGCGGTTTCTCTGGAAAAACAGGAGAAGGAAAAGCCAGAACTGAATATGGAATGATACTTATTCCTGCCGGTTCAGGGAATCAAGAACAATTGCAAACTGTTTACCAAGATCTATATATCCTTCAGAGTCATAATGCCAGGGATCTGAATAACCATAATTATCTGTAGTAGTTACTATGCCTGCATTTGGGTCCGCCTCCGCATATTTCATCTGAGCTTCCCGAACTATATTGGCCCACTCCCATACAACTCCGGACTGATTGTCACCTGAATCAGATATACGCCCGATAACAATGGGAATATCCTCACTGCCCAGGGCTTTCCTGATAAGTCCCATTAATTGTGTAAGGTTCTCATAATATCTGAGTGCAATTTCTTCAGAGACATCACCATCGCTCTCTCCCTGCATCCATAGAATACCTGAAGGAATAAGTTTATCCCTCTTTCCGTCTCCGTCAATATCTTCTACACCTAAAGCAATTTCAACCGATGCCAGAAAATGATCATACTGGTTAATACCGTTCCCTTCAGAATAGTCAGGGTCCCAGCTACCAGAGCCTCTGGCTGCCTCCTGGTCAATTGATGTACCACTTCTGGAATATTTCAGAAGTGCTACGCCTGATCCAGGGTCAAGCTCCTTCATCCTTGCAGCAAAAGTGATCTCCACACCAAACCGGTTTGAATAATTGTTGGTAATTCCATCCGAAGTAAAACCGGTGCCATGTCCGGTCCTCATGTTTGCCCATAATCCTTTTCCGTCAGGCAGAGTGTTATCGGGAGATGTATTTCCATGAAAAATGTATATATCACTGAATTGCACTGTCATCCCTTCAGGCAGCTCGTTTACATATCCAAAGCCATCCATATTAGACTGGCCACCAAGGTAATACAGCTTATAAGTATTGACTTCGTTGCCAGTACATCCTGCTACCGGGAGTAGCGTAATAAATACCGGTAGAACTCCGATAAATCTTTTCATATCATCCGTTTATTATATATTTTTATTCGCAGTAAAACTAATGAATTACATCAGGATATAGCCTGTTTAACCTGTTAAACCTATTTCTAAACCTATTCTTCATCAATGACAATAGATTCATATCAGCACTTCCGGAAATATGAACCTGTAGAATATTCAAGGATCAATGAGAAAGTATCGGTTCTTAAAAATGACTATCTCCTCTCTCACCTTGAACCTGAACTAGCTTCAGATGGTGTTTGCGGTACAGTTGCGGTTCAGGCACGTCAATCTGAAGAAGAGACCATATGGCAAAACCTGATATTTCAGGGGGATACATCAGTAAATGGGAAAAGTATTTACGCGCAATTGCCACTTTCCCAAATATCATGTGCAAGATCCCGGGAATGATTTCAGAGGCAGACCGGAACAGGTGGAAGGAAGAACAGTTTAAACCATTTTAATATCTGTTATTTCAGATGCAACGACCAACATATATAACCGGCGATCACAGTATCAGCAAATACTTCAACAACGGGCCAAGGCTTGTTTGCGGTACCTCTGGTCTGGGCGGTGTCTGTGGAAAGACAGATGAAGCAGAGTCAATAGATATTATGCTTTATGCACTTGAAAGGGATGTCAGGGCTTTTGATACGGCTCCCTCCTACAATAACGCGCAGGAATACCTCGGGAAGACCCTGAAACGGTGGAATGGCCCCCTGCCTTTCATAAGTACCAGGGTTGGCAGGTTGAAGGCCGAAAAAGCAGAAGATGAGATTCTTGATTACAGGCCTGAGATCATGAGAAAAAGCCTTCTCGAAAGCCTTGATCTGATGGGAATCGGAAAGATTGATCTTCTTTTCCTTCACGAGCCATACAGAGTCCCGCCTGACAAAATGGATGAAATCCTGGATACCTTGAAAGGATTCAAAGAGGAGGGATTGACTGATTTTGTGGGATTAGGAGGAAATCCGCCAATTGAGTTCCACCGGTACGTAAGAAAAGAGAATTTTGATGTGTTATCAGGTTGGCTTAAGCTTAATGCATGTAACCTTGATGCGTTGAAAATTGACATACCATTGATAAAAAGGGAAGGTATCGGTTACTACAATGCATCTGTGTTGCATGCTGCTCTGCTTGGCACACGTCTTGAACAATATAGCCGTGAGCGTCCAAACTCAGCCTCGATTACCAATAAAGATGTCGATACTGCTGTTATGGCATCACGAATCGCCGCCAGGAACAGGTTAACCCTGCCGGGCATGGCTTTCAGATTTGCATTATCAATGGAGGAATCCGACCGTGTGGTAATTGGTACCCGGAAGATGTATCAGATGAAGGAAGCAATTGATAGCTGGAATGCGGGTCCCTTACCTGAAAAGATCTTCAATGAAATTATCGACAATATTCTTAAGTTTGACAGACAGATAGTTAATGAATAGAACAACCGTGAAAAGGATCTTGCTTATTGTAGTCATTCCGGTAATGCTGTTCCAGGGAGCACTGGCACAATTGCAACGGCATGACTTCAATATTAGCATGGGTCTGTTTTCCAGCTCCTTTTTTGAAGCAGTAGATGAGAATATCCTCATCGACCTTGAGAACCAGTACCCGATCTCCAAAGATACAGACCAACAGACCGGAGCGCTTTTCCTTATTTACAGATACTATCCTACTTTCCGGTATACAGTTGGGCTTACAGTCGGTATGGAAAGGATAAAAGGAAATATATTATTGAACTCAGGGTCATGGGGCACTCATTACAGCGGCTTCTTTGTTGTGGCTGTCGAGAGTGACTGCCGCTATGTGACAAAAAGATGGCTGCAGTTATATTCGGGCGGAGGTATTGGTGTTTTCTTTCATGATGAAATTAACTCAATATGCACATACCATGAGACGGAAGAGTCATTTAACCTTGCCACCAGCTGAATCTTTCAGGTGTAAGAATCGGGGGCAGTGCAGGATTTTTCCCTGAGGGCGGATATGGTTATAAAGGTATAATTAAAATCGGTATAAATCTGCAATTATGATTAGCGGTGAAGAAATGCTGAGGCACATAAAACTGAGGCAGAGCGACAGAGGTTATGAAGAGAGGCCTGTTGAAAAAGAAAAACTTGAAAGGATCCTTGAGGCAGGGAGAATGGCTCCATCAGCATGTAATTCCCAACCATGGAAATTCATTGTAGTTGATGAACCCGATCTTAAGAGTAAGATCGCTGATGCAGCTTCAGCGAAGGCCCTTGGCTTCAACAGATTTACGAGGGAGGTTCCTGTTTTTATCATAATTGTACGTGAGAAACCGAAAGTGATTAGCAGGATTGGCGGAACAATTAAGGACAGGGACTATTCACTGATCGATGTAGGTACAGCAGCTGAAAATATTTGTCTGCAGGCTGCTGCAGAAGGTTTAGGAAGCTGCATGCTTGGCTGGTTCAACGAGAAACTGGTTAAGAAGTTCCTGAAGGTTCCGGCCGGTAAGCGAGCTGAATTAATCATAACGCTGGGATATCCTTCAAAAGCATATCGTAAAAAACAGAGGAAACCAACGGAGGAGGTTGTTTCGTTTAATAAATACTGATTCCGGGTATCGGGTACCGGGTAATAGGCACCGGTTCTGTTTAATTATATATATTTTTCATCTTCCCAATCCCTCTGCCATGTGCCCCTCGCCCTGTGCCATCCAATCTCACCTGAGTTTCGATAGTGCCACTTTAATGCGTTGAACTGCCTCAATAAGTTCCGCATCGGAAGCAGCATATGATAATCTCATACAACCAGGGGCACCAAATCCCTCACCTCCAACAACTGCGACACGCGCTTTCTCAAGAATATACATGGCCATCCCGGCTGAATCATTAATTGCTGTCTCACCATCGCTTTTACCGAAAAAGTAACTGATATCGGGGAAAACATAAAATGCACCCTGGGGAATGCCAACTTTTAATCCTTCGATCTCAGACAGCAAGCCACATATCAGGTCTCTCCTTTTCCGGAATGCCTCTCTCATTATTTCCCTGGAATCCGATTTGGATGTTACGGCAGCAAGTGCAGCTCTCTGAGAGATTGACGACACTCCTGATGTAAACTGTCCCTGAAGCTTGTTTACACCATTGGCAATCCATAACGGAGCCCCGATGTAACCGATCCTCCAACCGGTCATGGCGTAACTCTTCGACACCCCGTTTACGGTTATCACACGGTCGAAGATAAAATCGAATGAGGCCATGCACACATGCTTTCCGGAGAAGTTAATATGTTCATATATCTCATCTGATATTACAAACATACCTTCATGTCCCTCGACCACCCTGGCAATCTTTTCCATCTCCTCACGGGTGTAAACCATACCTGTTGGATTGGAAGGAGAGTTGAACAATAATGCCCTTGTCCTGGGTGTTATTGCCTTCTCAAGTTGTTCAGGGGCAACCTTGAAGTCCTTTTCTATTGTGGTCTCAATAACGACTGGTTTACCCTCTGCCAGAAGGATATGGTCATAATAACTTACCCAGTAGGGAGCCAGGATAATCACCTCATCACCCGGATTTACTATTGTTAGTATCACATTAATAAGTGAGTGCTTACCACCTGCTGATACAATTATCTGCTCAGGAGCGTAATCCAGTCCATTCTCGTTGCGGAATTTTTCTGAAATAGCCTTCCTCAGGTCAGCATATCCAGGCACCGGTGGATATGAAGTGTAGTTATCATCGATCGCTTTCTTTGCTGCTTCCTTAATGTCATCAGGAGTATGAAAGTCTGGTTCTCCGATACTGAGGTTTATTACATCTATCCCCTTTTCTTTCATCTCACGACTCCGCTGAGCCATTGTGAGTGTCTGGGAGGCTGAGAGCGATTTTATTCTGTCTGAAAGGTATTCCATAATTATCCATTTAGTTGACCGGGTTTCCAAAATTAATTCTTTGGACGATATTTTTATAGGATTTGTCAATAATAATTTGGCTTTAGCCGCATACCTTTTTCTTGTTCTATGCAGGAAAAAACATTAGGTTTGCATAAACCATACATAGTAAAAATCATGGATATCCTGAAAGAGTTGCTGCTGGTCTCTATTCCTGCAATAGTAGTCCTGATAACAGCTTATTTAATGATCAAGAAAACCATTGAAAATGACAAAGACAGGAGACGATCTGAAATAATACTGGCGAATACCAGCACTATTACACCAATTCGTCTGCAGGCTTATGAGAGATTGGTGCTTTTGCTGGAGCGAATTTCTGTTGAATCGCTGGTAATGAGGCTTGCAAAGGCCGGAATGGATTCAAAGAAGCTACATTCTTCACTGCTTACGACTATAAGAGCAGAGTTCGACCATAACCTTTCGCAACAGGTCTACATTACTCCCCAGGCATGGGAAGTGCTCAAGAATGCTAAAACCAACACAATAAAACTAATAAACTCAGCAGCTGAAAAAATTCCCCCCGATTCATCTGCCACAGATCTGAGTAAGTTTCTACTGGAAACCGTAATGGAAATGGACAAGGAACCCACAAGAGTAGCAATAGATTTCCTGAAAGCGGAGGTCTCCAGGATGATGTGATTACTTCGCAGGCAAAGGCCAGAGGGATTAACCTGCAATCCCGAAATGGAAGAATCTTTGATTCTTAACCATTTCGTGGATCCTAGAAAAGGCTTGCTTTTTCGGGACCTGCAACCTGTAACCTGCAACCTGTAACCAGAAGAAATATTAACCCTTAGCCCTCTGCTCTTTGCCCTCTGCTATAATAGCTCCACACTCCTTTTTACAAAGGCGCTCAGATCTTCCCCTTTAAGCATGTTGTTTGCCAGCAGGGCAAGGTCTATTAATTGCTTGACAGCCGGTTGTGAGGATGCATATTTCTCAACATCCTTTTTCTTTTTTTCTTCGGAAGACTTAAGGTTCTTTCTGAGCTCTTCCAGCTTATCTTTCTCAGCCTGAGTTACTTCCTCTTCCTTTTTCTTTTCATGAACTTTCTCAGTAGCTTCAACCTCTTTTTTTATCTGTTCGATCTTTTCATCGTGGTCAGAAAGCTTCTTTCCAAGTTTCTTATCCAACCCATCAGCTATAGCAGATATCATGGAATGGTTGGTGTTTATTACCATATTATAAGAATCAGGAAGATCTCCGTAGAAACTCATTCCTCCGCCAAGCTGCGACATATCCTTCATCCTTCTCATAAACTCAGACTGGGTAATTATAACCGGTGATTCGGTCTCGTTCATCGCTTCCGTGAGTACTATGAAATGATCCTTTTTCTTCAGCTGGCTTTCAAACATAGCTCTCACGTTATCCTGTTGCTTGCCTGTCAGTTTCGACTCTATCTTATCCTCCCTTTCGATCAGTTTATCTATCACATCAGCATCAACACGGACAAACCTGCTCTCCTTGAATTTAGTTTCAAGGTGGTTAATCAGATGAGTATCAAGCTGTCCGTCCATCAGCAGGACATCATATCCTTTAGCCTTTGCCTTATCAATATAGCTGTATTGTCCCTCTTTATCGGTTGAGTAGAGATAAACAAGTGATTTATTCCTGTCGGTCTGGTTGTCCCTGATTATTTTCTCATACTCCTCATAAGTAAAAAACTTGTTGTCAGTATTCTTAAAAAGGGCAAATTTAGAAGCTCGCTCATAGAATTTTTCCTCTGTTATCATGCCATATTCGATAAAGAGTTTCAGATCATCCCACTTTTTCTCAAAATCATTCCTGTTGTTTTTGAATATATCATTCAGTCTTTCAGCAACCTTCTTATTTATATGTCCGGAGATCTTCTTTACATTTGCGTCACTCTGCAGGTAACTTCTCGATACGTTCAGGGGTATATCCGGGGAGTCAATGACACCATGCAGGAGGGTCAGGAATTCCGGTACTATTCCCTCAACAGAATCTGTGACAAATACCTGGTTGCAGTAGAGCTGTATCTTATTCTTCTGTATTTCAATATTGCTTTTGATCCTTGGAAAATAGAGGATCCCGGTAAGATTAAAGGGATAGTCGACGTTCAGGTGGATATGGAACAGTGGTTCACCACCAACCGGATAGAGTTCCCTGTAGAAAGCTGTGTAATTTTCATCCTTCAGATCAGCAGGTTTTCTGGTCCATGTCGGCTGTGTGTTGTTGATTATCCTGTCCTTGCCGGTGTCAACATATTTGTCCTTTTTCCATTCTTTCTCCTTACCGAATGCTATCTCAACCGGAAGGAATTTGCAATATTTCTTCAACAGCCCTTCTATCTTTGACTCCTCAAGAAACTCTTTGGAATCATCATCAAGATGCAGTATGATGTCTGTTCCCACCCTGTCGCGCTCAGCATCCTCGATGGTAAATTCCGGGCTCCCGTCGCATACCCATTTTACAGCCTTTGTGTCGGGTTGCCATGACCTTGTTACCACTTCCACTCTGTCGGATACCATGAACGAGGAATAGAAGCCAAGGCCGAAGTGCCCTATTATTGCATTTGCCTGTTCCTTGTACTTATCCATAAAATCATTAACACTTGAAAAGGCAATCTGGTTAAGATATTTATCAAGCTCCTCTGTTGTCATACCAACGCCATAGTCTGAGACAGTCAGGGTTTTCTTTTTCTTGTCAACGGAAACATGAATCTTTATGTCACCCAGTTCATCCCCGTATTCTCCCACCGATGCAAGAGTCTTAAGTTTCTGGGTGGCATCAACTGCATTGGATACCAGCTCCCTGAGAAAAATTTCATGATCAGAGTAAAGGAATTTCTTGATGATCGGGAAGATATTCTCAGTTGTTACTCCAATTTTTCCTTTTTGCATATTTCTTGTGTTTTATCGGATTAGACAATTAATATTTACACCACGAGGATTTCAAAGGTTGTGCCAATGAGCCAAATATGACAAATAGTCATGATTGGATGAAAAAAATACAGTGCCGGGTGACCGGTAACCTGTGCCCGGTACGCAGTGACCAACGCAAAACGCTGAACTCTGAACCTATTCTTTATTCCTGATATCCACATCCTCGATAAAATACCAGAAGCCATTCCTGTACTCAAGGGCATCATATGAGAAATCAGGGCCATAAAACTGAAATTCCCCTATTAGTTGCGGGGATGATGGTGACAGGTGGTCAAAGTGGATCATATCCCGTTTTTCATTAAACCTGAGGAGCATGCTAACACTTGCGGAATAATGAAACAGGAATCTGCCGGCTAGTCCCCTGGGAGATTTAATCCTGGGTGATCCAAATATTAAACCATCAGCACTGTTCGGGTCAAGTACTTCAATCACTTTCGAGGTTGTAAACGTATTGCTCAGATCTATTCCCAGGAGCACATAAAAAGTGGTGTCATCATAGACAAATGGCTGAATATCATAATATAAGGCACCATACCATTCCCCTTCCCGCAATATAGTATCCTGTTTCAGGTTGGAGAGGCCCATGTTGCCTCTCATCGAAACAATACGATTTTCGTTATTATCATTCGCAAAAATTACGATACAATTGAAGCTATTACGACCATCTGAGAATACCAGGTTCCAGGTAAGTATTTTCATCAGTGAATCCGGTGAGGTTACCTGACCAAGATATCTGGTACCATCAAGGTGATCATCAAAAAGATAATTTTCCCCGGCATACTTTTCCAATATAATGAGAATAGAATCTGACAGCTCTTCCTTTGCAGAGTCATTTTCAGCTTCTACAAGCCTTACAAAGAGGTTAGTGATCCTATCGTTATAATAATCGCTGTCAGGTCCCTGTGCATTGGTAATCAAAGAGCATAAGCTGCAGACAACTGCAGCAACAAACATCCATTTATGATATAACATCAAGTGTTTCAAGTATCTTATTACATGCATATTCAATCTCTTCGTTTTTGATAGTCAGAGGTGGAGCTATCCTGAAAGCATTATCACAGAAAAGGAAGTAATCAAGTATCAGGCCATTCTTTGTTCCTTCACTTATAAGCTTACTGACAAGGAGGGATGATCCCAGTTCAACAGCAAGAAACAGGCCTGTTCCCCTGATCCCTGTTATTGATCTATGCACCAGTCTTTTTCTGAAAAGTTGTGCCTTTTCTTCAGCTTTCTTTTCCAGCTCATTTTCAATAATAACCTTAAGTGCAGCAATACCGGTTGCACAGCTCACAGGATTTCCGCCAAACGTAGTGATATGACCCAGGGCAGGATTTTCAGAAAGGGAATGCATTATCTCCTTTGATGAGATGAAAGCACCCAGTGGTAATCCTCCACCAAGAGCTTTGCCCAGGAGAAGTATATCCGGTACTACATTGTATTTCCGGAGTGCAAAGAGAAAACCTGTTCGTCCGAAACCGGTTTGTATCTCATCGAATATCAGAATCGCACTATTATCCGTGCATCTCTGCCGGAGTGATTCAAGGAAATCCTTTTCAGCTGTTATTATTCCTGCCTCCCCCTGTACAGGCTCAATTATTACAGCTGCTGTTCTTTCGTCTATTTCAACCAGCAATTCAGGTCTGTTGAATTCCAGGATATGGATGTCGGGGAGCAATGGTCTGAAGCGACTTTTGTAGTATTCATCCCCCTGGACACTAAGAGCACCATGTGTACTGCCATGATAGGCATTCCTGAACGAGACTATTTTACTTCTGCCGGTATATCTTTTGGCAAGTTTTAATGCTCCTTCAACAGCCTCGCTGCCTGAATTGACAAAATAGACTGATTGCAGGTTTGAAGGCAGCAATTCAGTTATCATCCTGGCATATTCCACCTGAGGTGTCTGAACCATTTCACCGTATACCATCAGGTGCATATATTTATCGAGTTGCTCCTTGGCTGCTTTTACCACATCCGGATGGCGGTGGCCAACATTGCATACCGAAACTCCCGATATCAGATCGATATACTTTTCTCCTTCCGGACCATATAGCCATACTCCCCGGGCTTCCTTAACCTCAATCATCATTGGATTCGCGGAGGTCTGGGCCAGGTGGCGTAAAAAGAGACTCTTTTCTGAAAGCATAAGGGTATCTACTATCTCAGCATCACATTGATCTCTTTCAAAAGCAGGTCACGATATGATTTTCCGATCGGGATACTTCTCATATCGTCATAGCCACTGATTTCAAGGGCATTATCGCGGATCATATTTATCCGGCTCTTATTTACTATATATGATCTGTGAACTCTTATAAAAAGGTATGAAGGCAGCTGCTGTTCAATAGCCTTCATTGTAAAATGAATGGTAAACTTTTCCCTGTCGGTATGTAATACAACATAGTTCTCAAGCGCTTCAACCAGGACAATATCATCCAGCTTTATTTTAACCAGGGTTGATCCTTTCTTGATAAAGATCTCCTGCTGACCGATGTTTTCGCTAAAAGATTTATTCTGGATCCTGATTACCTTGTCAACAGCCTTGCAGAATCTGGAATAGGTCACCGGTTTAAGCAGGTAATCAATAACATCGAAGTCATATGCTTTAATTGCCAACTTCTCATTATTGGTAACTATGATTATCGACGGAGGATGCTCAAGACTGCCTATAAAATCGAATCCATCCATCTCAGGCATATGGATATCCAGGAATATAAGGTCTATATCCGACCTGTTCATCATATCGTTCCTGGCAGTTATTGCACTATCATATACACCCACGAGTGTAAGGAAGGAGGATCTCCTAACCAATTCGGTGATCACCTTGCATGAAAGCTTATCATCATCTACGATAATGCAATTCATAGGTTTTGCTTTTTGACAGTCTTGTCAGCTCAAAATTAGAAAAAAAAATCAATAATTATTATCTCTTTCTCCAGGTGACCTGAAATTGTTTCTCAAGCAGGTCAGCATTCTTTATGCTTTTTCTCAACCACTCAAGTTTTAAGGAGATAATTTCCTCAGGGTTCAGTTTCCAGTCGATCGGGGAGCTTCTGAGCCTGTTGGTTATATAATGGAGGATCAGGGCTGCTGAAACAGATACATTGAAGCTCTCTGTAAAACCGAACATCGGTATCCTCAGGTATTCGTCAGCCTCATTAGTGGCTTTTGACGATAGACCCTTCAATTCAGTTCCGAATACAAAGGCAGTTTTCCCCTTTGTAAGGTCAAAATCTTCAAGTGTTACATCGCCCTTATGTGGATTGGTGGCAACAATTCTGTACCCCAGCCTGCGTAGTTCGCTGTATGCTTCAGATGTGTTATCATCTGTTCGTGAGTACTTTACCAGGGTAAGCCATTTATCTGAGCCAAGGGCGACATCAGGATTTACCGTGTAACTGTTCCTGTTTTCAATGATATGAACATCCTGTACTCCGAAACAATCACATGTTCGAAGCACAGCACTAGCATTTTGTGGTTGAAAGATATCCTCCATAACCACAGTAACATATCTTGTTCTGTGATCAAGTATCCTGTCAAACAGCCTGGCTCTCCTTTCAGATACAAATTGCTGAAAATATTCTATTAACTGTTGTTTATCCATAAAAAAGGGGGTGCAACCCACCCCCTCATAGCAATCGTTTTAAAAAGATCTTAGAGTCCCTTGCTGAGGCCGGGGGCAGCTTTAAATTTTACTACCTTCTTAGCTGGAACATTGAGCTTGGCGCCAGTCTGTGGGTTACGTACTACCCTTGCGCTTCTGGTATCTACCTTAAATGTACCCATACCAGGAAGTTGAATTCTCTCACCCTTTTTCATTGCAGAACCGAAAGCATCTACAAATGAGTTAAGTGCGCTGCTTGCATCCTTCATTGAAAGACCAGCTTTGTCAGCAATAGCGTTTACTAATTCCTTTTTTGTCATGGTAAATAGTGTTTATGGTTAGTTAAAATTTCATTAATATGAATACAAATATATTTTTTTTTACGTCAAAAGCAAACTTTTATGCCCATTTTTCCACTAAATGAGGCACTTTTTACATTATTCTGACCTAATAATATATGAATGATTGATCGTTATTATAAAAACAGCATCTGAAGCTCCTCGCTGCAAGCAGCGAGGAACCGGGTTTACGAGTTCGGCGACTTCGTCGGACGTAGCTCTGAGAAATCGGGGCGAAGTTCGAAGCCAATCTTCGATTCCGATAAAACTTGTTTTATTTGCTCGCTAACCCCGCCGCAGGCAGAGGGGAACCGGGTTTACGAGCTCGGCGACTTCGTCGGACGTAGCTCTGAGAAATCGGGGCGAAGTTCGAAGCCAATGCGCTCGCCGGGATTCAAATAATTCCCGGATATTCTTCATCAATTTCTGAAAATGAAATAATTATTATCTTTGCGGCGGAGAAATGGCAGAGTGGTCGAATGCGGCGGTCTTGAAAACCGTTGTCCCGAGGAATCGGGACCGGGGGTTCGAATCCCTCTTTCTCCGCAGACCATTTGCAGATAAACCCTCTCAAGGGATCATGAGGAGTGGAACGACGAATAATCCCTATGGAGAATCGAAGCAGGAGATACCTGCTTGCGCAGGAATGATATTCGTAAGGCGTTGATCTGCAAATGCTTTGAAGCTACTCCATTAAGGGATCACGACCCCGGGCGCTCGGGGGAGTAATCCCGGATTAACCCGTCAGCTTGCATGGGTGAGGGCAGATGAAAATGGAAAAACCCTGTGAGTGAAACGAATAAGGGAGTAATTTGGTATGCAGGGCATAGGAATAATCCAGGAGGGATTAAATAACGGTAGCCACGGTTCCACCCGTGGATGGCATGTGCAAGGCCAAATATCAACCCCGGAGTGGGTTGAATAACCTCATCATTATATGCCATTATCCAACACCACAAAAAAAAAGGTGCTCCGTTTCCGGAACACCCTTCTTCTTAAATAAAATCAATGTTTATTGAACACCATAGCCTGTATTCTGCACCATATTAGCATTTGCTTCCATTTCAACCCTCGGGATAGGGAAGGCAAGGTTATAGCTTCCATATGCCGGGCCCTCATGAGTCTGCTGAAGTGGATGAGGAAGAGGAATATCCCTTCCTGTTCTCATCAGGTCATGAAACCTCATTCCTTCGAAACAAAGCTCTCTTCTTCTTTCAAGAAGAATCATATCCTCATCGACAGTACCAGCATGTGCAACAGCACCCCTGTTAGCTGTGATAAGGTTAAGCTGAGTTAATGCACCCGGGTTATCACCTGTTCTGAATAATGCCTCGGCATAGTTAAGGATAACCTCCTCATACCTAAAGATCGCAATATTATCATTAAAGAGGGCTGAAGGATATTTACCAAGGTTAGTATAGGGTTTGGGCGATATCAGATCAGGATCCGGATCAGGACCAATCATTTCAGCAGAAGCCCTCACATCACCAACATCAAATGCATCATACAGATCTTGCAGTCCCTCTACGTCACCATAGGAACTACCTCTGTATATCTGCTGGATTCCATTGATATTATTATTATCGGTACCGCTATATGCCAACTCAAATATTGAGTTTACACCACCATCGGTTGCCCAGAAATTAACAAAACCGGCTTCAGGGATAATATCATATTCCTGCGAATTTATTACAGCCTGAGAGGCAGTGATTGCTGTTGCCCAGTCGCCAAAATAAATAGCTACCCTTGATTTAAGAGCATGGGCTGCCCAATGAGTAAACAGCTCCTTGGAATCGTCATCATAGGCAGGGTTCATATTAGCAATAGCACTAGCTATGTCAGCTTCAATCATGGCCTTGCATTCTAAAATGGTATTCCTTGCAGGAGCGTAATCCTCTCCCTTATAAACTGTAATATAAGGAACACCCAGGCCTGCTGCATCTCCATTATGCATCTGGCCATAATACCTGAGAAGGTCGAAGTGAGCCATTGCCCTTATTGCGTATGCCTGGCCTTTATAGTGGGCAAGAATAGCAGCATCACCTGCAATTGAAGCTTCGTCAATGCCAATAACAATATTAGCAGATGCAATTACCTGGTAGATCGACGCCCAACATAAACCAGAAGCATCAGTATAATTCATTTTAGCGTCGGCGACAAACCTACCGGAATTTCCATTTGAGAAACAGTTATCAGCTCTTACCTCACCCCAGATAATATAGTCTCTTCCATAATAAGATCCTGAAGTAATCCTGTCATAAGCGCCATACAATAAGCCCATAACATCTTCAACTGTATTGATACTTCCCTCAACCGCTTTTGCCTGAGCTAAAGTAGGCTCCAGTGAATCCTTGCTACAAGAAGAAAGAACTCCGGCCAACAGGACGACTGAAAATAATATATATAAAATCTTTTTCATAGTCTTAGAAATTTAAGTTTAAACCAAATATTAAGGACTTAACTGCGGGAGTTTCAAACCCTGTGTAACCGTCTGCTTGAATTTCAGGATCATATCCATCTTTCATCATTTCATCCTTGACCCAGGTAAACATATTTGTACCCCTGACATATATCTGGGCTCCTCCAATCTTAACTTTTGACAGAATTGATTCTGGCAGGTTGTAACCAAGAACCAGGTCTTTAGCCCTTGCAAAGTCTCCATCAAAAAGGAACCTTGTGGAGGCTGAGACGTTAAGATGATGCCTGTATTCGTGCAATATGAGTGGAATATCAGTTACGTCACCGGGCTTCTGCCACCTATTCATTAATAATGCTACCCCGTTATAAGCGTCAGTTGCATAGCGACCGGAATCCCATTGATAACCTGCCCAGTCCTCATATACTTTATGACCAAGGGCAAAATATAAGTTGGCATCAAAGTATACTCCTTTAAAGTCAATATGGAATGATACTCCCCCTGTAAAGGTTGGCAGGGCACTTTTACCCTGGAATTCAGCTACAGCAAGGTTATAATTTCCAGTAGTACCTTCTGTATCATCAATCCCGTTCAGATACCAGAGCGGAAGACCAGTGTCCGGATCAACACCTGCCCACTTTCTCATATGCCACTCATAGTAAGGGTGTCCAACCGCAATCCTTCTGGTACCGGTTGAGATAATTATATCATTGCCGAGACCATCTTTGGCCAGCTCTGTAACTTCATTATCAAGTGTTGCGAAATTACCACCGAGTGAAAGGTTAAAATCGTTGGTACGAATAATATCGAAGTTCACTATAGCTTCAATACCTTTGTTGATCATGGATCCAATGTTCTGCGTTACGCTTGAGTGACCAGATGTCCTTGTAAGAGGAACGTTCTGTAAAAGATCATAAGTCTCCTTATTGAAGTATGAAACAGAACCATCAATCCTGTTGTTCAGGAAGGCAAAGTCTATACCCACATCATAGTTCCTGTTCTTTTCCCAGGTAAGAGCAGGGTTACCAAATCCGCTTGGAGTAACTGCTCCCTGACCAGCATAGGCACCACCAAAGTTAAGTAATGACTGATACGCGTTAAGACCAACGCTTGAGTTTCCACTGATACCGTAAGATGCCCTGATCCTCAGATTATTTATAAATGATATACCTGCAAGGAAATTCTCCTGGCTCATATTCCATGCTGCGCCAACAGCCCAGAAGTTACCAAATCTTTGATCTTCAGCGAATCTTGATGATCCTTCTCTCCTATATGTAAAGTCAGCAATGTATTTACCCATATAGTTATAGTTTACCATACCAAGGTATGAGAGGTTCATCCAGTCTGAGAAACTTGAACCAGCATCCCAGTTTGCCGATGTAGAATTAATATTGGACAAACCATCTGTTGGGAAGTTTTCACCATAACCGCTAAGGTCATAACTCCTGTACTCCTGGAATTCAGCAAGCACCTTGAAATCAATGCGGTGGTTGTCCAAGAGAGTGAGGCTATAATCCAGCGAGTTCTGGAAAACCATGTTGAGTTCCTGGTCTATACTTGAACTTGTGGTACCGTTTTCCTGCAATCCGTCTCCATAGTTCCTGTTCCCATGACCCTTATATACACCAAGGACAAAATCAAGACCTACAAGAGTCTTGAACTTAAGGTTGTCAATAATATCAACCTCCACAAAGTTATTGGTCATTAAACGTGTCATCTTATTCCATACCACATCATGATCCATAAGGTACAGGTAGTTGTATGTAGTTGGGTTATCTGTAGCCGGTGTACCATCATCATTCCATGGATAGAATGTTGGAGGTGAGAAATATTTTGCAGCATGTGGATTAGCGAAATAAGCAGATGTCTCAAGAAACGCATCATCCTGGTTTGTCTGTGAAACAGTATTGGTTGTAGTAAACCTAAACCTTTCACCGAAATTCCTTGTGTAATTCAAATTCCCTGTAAACCTTACAAATGTGTTACCTACAACAGTAGCTTCCTGATCAGTATATCCAATAGAAGTATAAAAACTGGATACTTCATCTCCACCTGTGGCTGACAGGTTAACATTCAGTACAGGTGCATTCTTGTTCATTGTAGCACCTTCCCAGTCGCCTTCCCGACGGCCTTTAAGTCTCCATTGTTGCAGCTCAAAGGCTTCACTGTAATTATTTGCCAATGCCCAGTCATAGGCTTCAGCCTCAGTAAATCCATATGTGTCTCCAAAAGAATTATATATACCTTCGAGGTAAAGTTCTTCTCTTTGGGCTGCAGTTAATACCGTACGTCCATCGGTTGCCTTATTCTGAAAACCATAGGAGGAGGTCAGGTTAAATCTGGTATCACCTGTTTTTCCTTTCTTGGTGGTTATCACAATTACACCATTGGATCCTCTTGCACCATAAGCAGATGTGGCAGAAGCATCTTTTAATACTGTAAGTGATTCAATGTCGTTGCTATTGATAGCAGCAAGCGAATTTAAAGAAGACCTTGATGAACTACCGGCGACGTTACCCTGGATTACCGGTACACCATCAATTACGACCAAAGGATCATTACTTGCAGTGATAGAACCAACACCTCTGATCCTGATCACTTGGGTTGATCCGGGAGTACCCGAGTTTGTGTTAATAACCAGTCCTGCAACCTTGCCCTGAAGTACCTGGTCAACAGAAGTAACAGGAACATCCTTCAGCTGCTCGGATGATAACTGCACCGTAGAACCTGTGATCTGGTTCTTGCCCCTGGTGCTGTAACCGAGGACAATAACCTCACCCAGTGCTGTCAGGTCTTCGCTCATCGCTATATCGATGACCGATCTGCCAGCGATGTCAATTTCCTGTGTTTCCATTCCAACGAATGAAAACCGCAATGTTGTGGCAGATTCCGGTACAGCCAGCGAGTATTGTCCATCAATATCAGTGATTGCACCAATAGTAGTGCCCACAACAACAATCTGAACACCGGGTAGTGTTGTCCCGTCCTCTGTACTGGTAACAGTACCGGTGATCTGTCTGGTCTGTGCCTGAACTAACTGTAAGCCCAGGAAGGCCAGGAACATAATTAAAACTGAAACTTTTTTCATACGTTAATTATTTAGGTTTAAAAATAAAGGGTTAAACAAATAATTTATTAATGATTTTAATTGATCCGGCATAATCCTATTATCTCCTGAAAATTAATAATTGATCATATTATTATAATAATCAATTATAATAATCAGGGAACAGAATTATAATAATCAGGGAACAGAAGTATCTTTCATGGTTCTTTGTGGTTTTAGGTTTAAGTTAATCTGCCAACAATTTTCCTCCATGCCTTGAAGCAAATATAATTAAAATAATTGAAATGTGCTTTAAAAAGTCATTTTAGCCGGTAACTCATTGAATTGTACTAAATCGTCTTAAACAATAAATACCCATTAATCAAATAGATACAAATATCTAAGAATTTCTGTTATTGCTTTTTATTATCAATTATTTATAATGATTCCTTGTAAATTGAGGTGAAAATGTATTATTTCAGTTGCAATGGCCTGTTCACATACAACTAATAGATGGTTAATGCCCGGTAATGGTTGCGTATGGATGCCTGGTTGAACATTTACTATCAAAGGGGCCTGCCATGGGAGTGTGTTTTACATCCTCCGGCTCGCATGATTCCTTTTAAACCTCCATAAACCTCCTTTAACCTCTCCCTCATTTATCCACCGGATTTGGCTTCAATATGCTATTATCGGGGAGAGGCATTGTATCTGGTCTCATTAGCCGTCATGATCCGGTCATTTACCAGCTCTTTCCTAATTTCCTTATAAATTATGTTCAATCCGCAGCAATATTTTCTCATTACGGACTAATAAAGAGTTATTGACTCATATTTTCTAACTTTGCTTTTGAAAACAATCCGTTCCTGACAATGAGAATAGTGATAAAATACCTGTATGTCATAATTGTAATAATTCTGGCATCCCCATCCTGCATCAATAATTCAGCTGAAATTATTGAAAAACCTAATATCCTGTTGATCTCAATAGATGACCTCAACAACTGGATTGAGCCTATGGGAGGGCATCCCCAATCATTAACCCCCAATCTTGCAGCCTTTGCCGGGAATGCTGTTATGTTTAATAATGCCTATTGTGCATCACCATCATGCAATCCTTCTAGAACTGCACTGTTTACCGGTAAGCACACATACGTTACCGGGCTGTATAATAATCCGCAGGTCTGGAGAGATGTTGTAAATGATGAGCTTACTCTTCCGGAATATTTCATGAATCATGGTTACTGGACGGGAGGTGCAGGTAAGATCTATCATGGAAATATGCCTGACCCAAGGTCGTGGAATGAATATTATCCTTCGAAGATCAAGCATATGCCAGATTACTATCTTCCTGCAATTGATTCGGTTACAGGAGATACGCTGTTCAGGATGCAGGATAATGAAATAAGGGAGGATGACCCAAAGGGAATTACATTTAACATGCCCTATTTCAAAGGTATGTATGTGGCTTTTGACTGGGCCCCGGTTCCTTACAGTACCGGAGAAACCGGAGACTTTTCTTCAGTTAGGTGGATAATTGACCAGCTTGACAGTAAACATGACAAACCATTCTTCCTTGCATGTGGTTTGTATCGTCCTCACTTACCCTGGTATGTGCCACAGGAATATTATGACAAATTTCCGATTGATTCAATAAAACTTCCAAATATCTATAATGAGGACTGGGAAGATCTTCCTGAACTGGCCCGCAGAACAGCAAATGGTAGATATCACAGGCAGGTTACTGATGCCGGACAATGGGAAGAAGCTGTACAGGGATATCTTGCCTCAATAAATTATGCAGATCATCTGGCCGGAACAGTACTGGATGCTCTTGAAAGAAGTGAATATGCAGAAAATACAATTGTAGTAATTTTCTCGGATCATGGATGGCAGCTTGGAGAGAAACAGCACTGGCGGAAGTTTGCCCTATGGGAGAATGTTATAAACTCTGTCCTGATGATAAGGGTCCCGAAGGGATCAAAAGGATTACCTGAAGGATCCCGGGATGGAATAACATGCTTCAGTAACGTCTCATTGTTAGATATCTTCCCTACATTAACCGAACTGTGCGGACTACCTTCAAAGGAAGGAATTACAGGGGAAAGCCTTATCCCCTTTCTTGAAAAACCTGATAGTCTGACAAATAGAGCTATTATTAGCACACTTGGACACAATCATTATTCTGTCAGGAAAGAAGAATGGCACTATATCATCTATGATAATAAGGAAGAGGAATTGTATAATCTTAAAACCGATCCCGAAGAGTGGTATAATCTTGCAGGCCGGCCCGAATCAAAAGAGGTGGTTGAAGATTTAAAGGAATACCTCCCGAAGGAGCCACATGAGTTGGTGCCTACCCGATCGATCCGCTGGAAGGATGTGCTGAGTGGAAAAGTCAAATTCTAGATATTGTAAATATTGGTTATCATGGAGACTTCTACCAAAATCAACCTTCGCATCTTTCCCATTTTTACATTGCTATTATTACTTCCGGTCTCATGCTCTCAGAAGATCACCACTCTTGAACAGCCTGCCAGACTTGAGATCCGGGAAGCTGGTGAGCATAGCATCCGCATTACATTGAAGCCAACCACTTTTGAAGCTGAATTTCCCTATACACCAGCTCTTGCTGAACAGGAATATTCTGATCCTGTTATCAGCATCCTAAGCTTGGGGAAACAAATCACCAGAAAGGTTGGCAATCTGATTGTCAGAGTATCGCCTGACCCACTGACTGTAAAGGTAACCAGTACTGAGGACAGGATCATACAGGAGATAACTTTTATGCAAGATGGGAACATTTCCTTCCTGCTCGACGATAAACCCGTTCTTGGGATGGGCGAAGGTGGTCCAAGGATGGGCCGGGAATGGCAGGAGGAATCTATTGAATTCGACCGCCGTGGCAGATTTCACGAAATGGCACCGCGCTGGCAATCAAACGCCTACGGCTCCCGGAATCCTGTGGCTCTACTCGCGGGTACCAAAGGATGGGGCCTGTTTATGACAACTCCCTGGGTAGAGGTCGATATGGAAAAGGAAGAAAGTGGTATGTTCATACCCTGGGATCCGCCCTCCCCGGAAAATGATACCTCCCTGAGGGAAAGGGATATGGAAAGATTGCAGCAGGGCCGTCCCCCTGCTGATCAGGTAGTCCCGGGCGTATATGATCTATTTGTTTTTGATGCAGCCGATCCGGCATGGTTCATGAAGGATGTTTCCGTGATAGGCGGACAGGCAGTTATGCCTCCAAAGTATTCACTTGGCTATATGCAGAGTCACCGTACGCTCGAGGATGAAAATCAGCTGCTGGATATTGTCGATACTTTCCGTGAAAAAGAGATCCCTCTGGATGCGGTGATATATTTAGGGACAGGATTCTGTCCACGGGGATGGAACACAACCCAACCTTCATTTGATTTTAATCCGGAGGTCTTTCTCAGAGAACCGGCAGAGGTGATTGCTGATCTTCATTCACGCAACGTTAAGGTAATAACCCACATTGTTCCCTGGAGTCGCGATAAATTGCCTACCCTGAGCGGTTGGATACCGCCAGGAGAAGGTGAAACAGTTAATGAATCGCACATGCTGGATTACTGGAACCAGCATATTGACCTGGTAAATAGTGGTGTAGATGCCTGGTGGCCTGATGAAGGAGATTGGTTCAATCTGTTCGAAAGGATTGACAGGCACAGGTTATATTACCAGGGACCAATATCGACACAACCTGATCTCAGGCCCTGGAGCCTCCATCGTAACGGTCACCTGGGAGTAGCACGATGGGGTGGCTGGGTATGGTCAGGGGATACCGAATCATCATGGAAAACACTTGAGGGACAGGTTGCCGTGGGTATTAACCACTCCCTGAGCCTTTCTCCATACTGGGGATCCGATATAGGAGGATTTTATCCGGGTGATGAGTTGACCGGTGAGTTGTATGTGCGCTGGTTTCAGTTCGGCGCTTTCTGCCCCTCATTTCGTTCGCATGGCCGTACATGGTGGACACGACTTCCATGGGGTTGGGGACTGAGCGAAATGGGACCTCTCGAGAATAGCAGCAATCCCAGTCTGTCTGAACTAAATAACCCAACCATTGAACCGGTTTGCAGGCAGTATGATGAATTGCGTTACCAGCTGCTGCCCTACAATTACACTCTTGCATGGGAGGCCCGGAGTACCGGATTGCCTTTTATGCGTGCAATGTGGCTTCATTATCCGGATGACAGAGAGGCTATAGTAAATGGCAGCCAATATCTCTGGGGAAGGGCTTTGCTGATCGCACCTGTCTTTGAAAAAGATGCTACCAGCCGTGATGTTTATTTGCCTGAGGGAATATGGTATGACTGGTTCACGAATGCCCGCCATGAGGGGAGGCAGACCATAACCCGCGAAGTGGATCTTTCTATAATGCCAATATTCGTGTGTGCCGGTGCAATCATTCCGTTTGATCCGGTAAGGCAGTATACAAGCCAGAAGCTGGATGAGCCTACTACTCTGAGAATTTATACTGGTACAGATGGTGATTATACCCTTTACACGGATGATGGAATCAGCAATAATTATCTCGAAGGTGTATTCAGCTTAACACATCTCTCATGGAACAATGAAGCGAGAAAACTTATTATTGAGCCGGCTACCATTGATGGAGTTATCATGCCGACTTCAGAACGAACCTTTAGAGTGGCCCTGATCCCGGGAGGTGAAACAAAAGAGGTCAGATATACCGGAACAATGATGCAGGTATCCTTTTGAATATCCTGACTGCGCCCGGGCAGGAGGATGTTGAACAGGGATTTATTGATTTGCGATGTTCATTATTAATTGCATTTATTGATAAACTTCTTAAACTTTTTAAACCTCCTTCTTTAAGCCTTTTTAAACTTAATTATATATTTTAATATAGATTCTACAAAGGTATTTCCATAGCTACCTTGGTCCGCCACCAGCGGCAACCGTTGCAGTTATGCTTTCAGTAATAGCTGCCTGCATCTCCATTATTGTTTTATTGACATCGGATGCGACCGGATTATCCCTGATTAACTTCTTGAGTGATCTTCGCACCTTTTGCCGTTCGGTGCTTTCAGTAGCCAGTACCCTGTGCAGCTTACATGCGAAGATCAAGCCCAGGGTCATGATCTCTGCCTCATCAGGCTTTTTACCATAGAGAATTATATCCTTGAACCTCAGGATAAGCTTCTTGTAACGACTGATATCTGATACGTAATGTAGATTGCAGGGAATAAAGAGGAACCTTTTTCCCACCCTCTTTAACCTGCCGTTATCAACCAGCATTTTCATCATTTCACGACGGTACCATCCTGCAGTAAATGACAGTTTTCTGAGCCAGTTGCTTATCTTAACCGGACGGGATGATTTTGATAGCAGTTCCATCATCCTGTCATGCGTGCGGATGCCGCTAATTCCACTATCCTGGTTGACCAGTATCCTGCGATCGGATATGTTTATCTTATTGCCGATAGCCAGGTCCATTAAAATGGATCCCAGAATACCATATGTGAGGTAGTTACCGAAAATCATAAAACTGCCTGATTTCGGGTTCAGGGCCAGGGAAATAAAATTCTCACTTACCTTACAGTCCATTGGAAATTGAATTTAAAAATAAATCGTAAAAGCCCAACATCATGGATAAAACTGCTTATTGCATCATCTGCAACTGGTAGAGTTTGTAATAGACTCCATTCTTATTCCTGATTAACTCTTTATGTGTACCACCCTCCACAATCCTGCCCTCATCAATGACGATAATCATATCAGCACGCTGTACAGTTGAAAGGCGATGAGCAATAACGATCGAGGTCCTGTTTTTCATCAGATTCTCAATAGCATCCTGTACGAGTCTTTCTGATTCGGTGTCAAGAGCGGATGTAGCTTCATCAAGGATCAGGATAGGAGGATTTACCATAACAGCCCTGGCTATGCTTATGCGCTGGCGCTGGCCACCGCTAAGCCTGGTTCCTCCCTCACCCACCATATAATCATAACCTCCGTCTGATTCCATTATGAACTGGTGAGCATTGGCGATCTTCGCTGCATACTCAATCTCATTGTCGGTCGTTTTATCAAGCCCGAACGATATATTATTCCTGAATGTATCATTGAACAGAATTGTATCCTGGCTCACGATACCCATCAACGATCTCAGATCCTTTAGCTTGTAATCACGTATGTCAATACCATCAATAGTGATTTTACCGCTATCAATATCCATAAATCTTGGGAGCAGGTCAACCAGGGTCGATTTACCAGATCCGGACTTCCCGACAACTGCCAGGGTTTGGCCTTTCTTCAAGGTAAAGTTAATATCCCTGATAACCAATTCTTTACTATAGGCAAAAGAGACCTCATCATAGCATATCTCATCCTTAAAACTATTAACTGCTATTGCATCCGGTTTCTCAATGATCTTATCATCTGCAGTTAAGATTTCATCTATCCTGTCGAGAGAGGCGAGACCCTTCTGAATATTGAAGTATGCTGTCGTAATATTCTTAGCCGGGGGTATTACCTGTGAAAAGACAACAAGGAACGCCATTAATTTATCGGATGTCATTGCATCAGATCCCTGAAGAGCAAGTATTCCTCCGAAGTACATAACCACCATAAGTACAATTGTGGAAAGGAATTCGCTTGTCGGGCTGGCAAGATATCTTTTCCGGATAACCCTCCTGAATATCTTTGTAAATTTTTCATTTGACCTCTCAAACTGATCGTTCATCTTATCCTCTGCATTAAAGGATTTTATTATCCTTAGTCCGGTCAGAGTCTCCTCAACGATCGAAAGCAGTCTTCCAAGATTTTGTTGTCCCCTGAAAGAGACTGACCTGAGCGACTTCCCTATCCTGCCAATTAACCATCCGCTCAAAGGCATCAGCACAATGGCAAAAAGAGTTAGCTTATAGCTACTCATGAAAAGGTACACAAGGAAGATCATTATAGTTATCGGATCCCTGAAAAGCATCGTCAATGAACCCATAACAGACACCTGTACCTCCTGCACGTCATTCGACATTCGTGTAAGCACATCACCCTTGCGTGCTTCGGTAAAATATGAAACCGGCAGTCTTATTACCTTATCATACAACCTGTTCCGCATATCTCTGGCTGTACCGGCCCTGAGATATGCCATTGCATTATTGGCAACAAACACAAACAGGTTCTTGAAAAAACTTGCAATAACAACCAGCAAGCAAACCCCTATCAATGCACCGACAGGTCCGAATCTGTCAATATAGTCCGACACGTAATAGTTCATCAGTTTCTCTAACCATCTTAAGGTATAGTCGAATTCGCCAGGTGGAACTGCTGACTCGATCTTTCCAAACAGGATCTTGAGGAATGGGCTCACGAGACTGTAGGAAAAAAGTGCAAAGGCAGCTGAAAGAATATTATAGATTATATTCTGTATTGCATACCACTTATAGGGCATGATAAATGTGAGTAATACCCTGAATCGTTTCATAGCTTACCTGCCGGTATAATTAAAGGGTGTGATGCTGAAGAGTTCTTCCTTAATATCATCATTAACCTGCAGTTCTTCAATAAATTCCCGTATAGTTTCCTTTGTTACCCTGCTGTTTGTCCTGGTTAGTTCTTTAAGAGCTTCGTAGGGTTTAGGGTAACCCTCCCTTCTGAGTATGGTCTGTATTGCCTCGGCTATAACGGCCCAATTGTCATCAAGATCAGATTCAATCCTATCTTTATTTACTATGAGCTTGCCAATACCCCGTAACAGGGATTTGAATCCAATGACAGAATGTGCAGCAGGCACTCCAATGTTCCTTAAGACTGTTGAATCGGTAAGATCGCGCTGTAGTCTCGAAACAGGTAGTTTTTCAGCAAAGTGCCCGAATATTGAGTTGGCTATACCTAAATTACCCTCAGCGTTTTCAAAATCTATGGGATTGACTTTATGAGGCATGGCAGAAGAACCTATCTCACCTTTTATGATCTTTTGCTTGAAATAATCAAATGAAATGTAACTCCAGATGTCACGGCAAAAATCGATCAGGATTGTATTTATCCTTCTCAGGCAATCGAACAGGGCTGCCATATTGTCATAATGTTCAATCTGGGTTGTCGGCCATGATCTTGACAATCCAAGAATATCGTTTACAAAATGGTCGCCGAACAGGTTCCAGTCTATTTCGGGGTATGCTGCATAATGTGCATTAAAGTTACCTGTTGCTCCTCCGAATTTAGCCGACCATGGTATCGTACCAAGCTGTATAATCTGACGGGAAAGTCGTTCCGAAAAAACACGCATCTCTTTTCCAAGTCTCGTTGGTGATGCAGGCTGGCCATGTGTCCTGGCCAGCATTGGAATATCTTCCCATTCCATGGCCATCTCCTCAATTTTATTCCTCAGATCATATACCAGAGGAAGGTACAGATCCTCGGTATATTCCTTCATTGATAATGGTGTGGCTGTGTTATTTATATCCTGGGAGGTAAGCCCAAAGTGGATAAATTCAGACCATTCGGTCAATTCCAGTTCCTTGAACTTTCCCTTGATATAGTACTCTACCGCTTTAACATCATGATTTGTTTCTGATTCAATCTCCTTTATTCTCAGAGCTTCCTTCAGCGTAAACATTTCGTATATTACCCTGACCTTTTCATACATATCAGGATTAAATCCTTCAAGCTGTGGTAAAGGTATTTCACACAGTGCGATAAAATACTCAATCTCAGATTTCAGTCTGTACCGTATCAGACCAAACTCAGAAAAATAGTCTGATAGCTCGGAGACTTTATTGCGATACCTGCCATCGACAGGTGATATTGCTGTTAGCTTGTTGAGATCCATTATCAGATAATTTATCGTTCGATAAGATGACCAACCGTAAATTTACTACTTTGTGAGAGGAAAAAAAACTGATTTTTTGTAATTTCGGACATTTGTGGATGGGATAAATGTAGAAAAAAATGAGCAAAATAAGGATATCCGCTGTTCGTTATGCAAACACCTACCCACTGCTGTATGGTCTCAGGGAATCAGGAATAGAAGAAAAAGCCACCATTGAGATAGATCATCCTGCTGAATGTGCCCGAAAGCTGGCTGCCGGAGAAGTTGATATCAGTCTTGTCCCGATTGCTGCACTTCCAGATATAAAGGGATACAAAATAATAAGCGATTATTGCATTGGTACCAATGGTGCGGTGAGAACAGTCCTCCTGCTGACCAATTCACCATTCAGCGAATTAAGGAAGATCTTTCTCGATTACAGATCCAGGACCTCGGTTGCCCTGACCAGGATACTGGCAAAGAAATACTGGAAAACTAATTTTGAATGGGAAGGGACCGGACCTGATTTCGATTTTCATAACATTGGCGCAAAAGAAGGACTGGTTTTGATTGGGGATCAATGCTTTAACTTTGAAAATCGTTACCCCTACCGGCTTGATCTGGCACTGGAGTGGAATCGTTTTACCGGACTGCCATTTGTGTTTGCTTGCTGGGCTGCCACAAAGGAAATCGATAAAGAATTTCTTGAATTTTTCAATAAGGCGCTTACGTTTGGAGCATCAAACATTGAAAGTGCTGCTTCGAAGTTCAGCAGTGTCAGCTCTATGCCACCCGATGTACTAATATCATATCTCCATGATGACATTGATTTCAGGCTAAATGAGGATAAAAAAATGGCCATGAACAGATTTTTTGACTATCTTAAGGAAATAATAGAATATTGAAATGAAAAGACTTGCTGCTTTCTGCCTGGTGATAATGATAGTCTCATTAGTTAACTCCCATTCACAGGAAGCAGAAAAAATAATTGTTTATAAATATGATATAAAGAAAGTAATTGCAGCACCTATCTGGAGAACAACCAAAATGAGTCTGGAAGAGGCAACGGAAGCCGGCGCCGATTATATCCTTATTCATATGAACACCTATGGAGGACAGGTCGATATGGCAGATTCTATAAGGACCGCCCTTTTGAACTATTCAAAACCGGTTATAGTATTTATTGATAATCAGGCTATTTCAGCAGGAGCACTTATTTCAATCGCAGCAGACTCTATCTA
>Ga0307378_10000984_pt1 | contig 47152 bp, 68 predicted proteins | sample UN1MG_FD_202238 | JGI IMG/M metagenome (GOLD analysis project Ga0307378, IMG submission 202238) | Soil microbial communities from Risofladan, Vaasa, Finland - UN-1 | ecosystem: Environmental > Terrestrial > Soil > Coastal area > Acid sulfate soil | place: Finland: Risofladan, Vaasa | collected... | reverse complement strand
ATGGTGAAGTCCTCAGTCCTCTCGGTATTCATTAGGATACCATGTGCTTCAACGAAGGCATCCCATCCAGGTGATACAGGTTTCTTATCTGGATTGTTGGGACCAGTTAGTCCCTTTTGTCCGTTGGGTTGGTCATCACCATGTACCTTGATTAGGGAGTCACGGACTTCAGAAATCTCCTTGTATGCAGGGAACAGGGCTGTACGTACTTTGGCTAGACCCATGCTAACCTTGACAGGTAGCTTCTCCTGCATTATTTTGTCTAGTCCATCCCACGCTGAAAAGACTTCACCATTTGAAAGTTTCATTACTTCTCCTTTTTCTTTGGTGATATTCCACCACCTTTTCCACCTGGTTGTGGTTTTGTTTTTATTCTTTTCACTCTATCTTCCTTCTTAATCATAGTAGTAGAGATACCTTGTATCTCCATTAACGTTAATCATAATCCTACCAGTCCTAGCTTCAGCATCCCCAGCACCATCAACCACCATTCCACCAGTCTGGCAACCATTAAAGTTGACAAAGTTCGTTACATAGGGTCCATACAGGAATATTGCCTGACCTATCGTTCTAACACCAGCACCAGAATTATTATTGGTCATATAGAGTAACTCATGCTGACCTGCGATACCATCACTCCTTAATTGGTTATCAGCCCAAAGGGAGGCAATATGAGAAACTGTGGTGTGGGTGCCTGTCCCATGTAAAACTTGTCCCATCACACCAGCCATTATTGTGCCAGAGTTACTCAACGTACCCTGGTTTCTGACTCTTCCATGCACACCGACAAGAGTTCCAGATGCGTCTGCTTCAAAAGTAGCTCCGAGTTCAGTATGTGCCCTGATTCCGTAGATAGTGCCTCCGCCAGTCTTTTTTAGGATTGAAGTAACCCACAGGGGAACATGATACTCAGTGTCATCAATGGTAGTATCACTCCAAATCTTCAGAGCAGACATACCAGTTGTTGCTGTGGTTAGTGGAAGAGCAGCCGTGCCTATTGATATTGAAGGGTCACCATTGTATGAAGTAATAATTGGATAGGCTGTGGTATAGGTACCCTCTGTTGTAGATAAAGGCATATATACTAGCTCACCATTTGCTTTACATTGTATTGTTTGGTGGTAGTACATCTCACCAGTAAGGACTCCAACTGTCTTGCCAGCTATCTCTGAACCAAATTCTATGGCAAGGCTGGCCATGTTCCCTCCTACACCACCTCCACCACTTGTGACTAAGGCAAGCAAAGGCATATCTGTGTTGGCACCACTTGCCTTTAGGCTCACAGTTGCTCCAGCTATTGCCTCAATCCATAAACCTGCTGTAGGTAACTCACCGCTAGTAGCGTTTGCGTAGGCACCAATCATAGCACCAACGAGTAGTCCAGATGTGGCACCAGCAAAGCCTGCCGCCAGGTTTAATTCAAATATACCACCAGCAGCCTGGCCTACAGTACCTAATGTTCCTGATAGAGTGGTGGTACCAAAGACCCCTAATGCCCAACCTGTGTATGTTGCAGAGGCGGCTATTGTGGATGTGATTCCTATATGTGAGGAAGTCTCACCAGTCAGGGTTACTGTGATTGGGTCAGTAGAAGTAAGGCCAGTAGTGGTACCACTAATTGCTACACCAGTAGTACCTCCACTAACCACTATGCCAGCAGAGAAAGTGGTGGCATAAGCAACACTACCTATCACAGGGAACTTGGTAGGAGGACCAGCATTGGTTCGGACAGTTAGGTAGCCGTCATTGGCTACAGTCAGGGCTTCAATATTCTGAGCCATGTTAATCCTCCTCCTTTATAGTGTTACATATCCCCATGGAGCCAAGAATACTTGACAAGTGTGGAAGTCATCATCGGAAGTGACAGTGGCTTTGCATCGGATGTACCGTCTGTTGGTTGAGAAGAGCCTCACTATGGTACATGGTGTCTCATCACCGTCTATGATACCTGAGCCAACTGCACCGTCCACACCAAAGGCTGCTAGAGCTTCTAGTCCAGATGAAAAGTCTGAGGCATCGCTACCCTCAATTATTAGGGTAAGTGCGTCACCAGCAGCGTTGGCTGTTTCGTCCGCAATAAATACCGCACACATACCCTTGGCTGCTAGTCCACCCAATGCCAAGGTATCAATGACTACGAAGCCTCCAGCATTTTTGGTTGTGCTGGTTGGAGTGCCATAGGTATTGGGAGTGACAAGGTTGGCATAAGTCCAATCAGCGGTTGTATCGGCTAAAACTAAATTAGCGTCAAAAGGCATTTTATTCCTCCTTATCTGTATAGGTTATTGACATGATTGTGTTGGGAGCCGGTGACCAGGACATCTACGTCACCAAAGTTCCCACCATTAGGAGCATCAGCACCAAGTCTGATGTATCGTTTGGGTGTGGAGAACCTACGAACCATAGTCAATCCGCCAGACGACCAGTTAGGAACTCTGCCTACACCAATCATGGTACCTGCACCAGTTCCAGTTGTGGTTGTTACCGCTTGGTCGGCGGTGTCATAGAGGTCTCCAGAACCCTGCATTTCTACAAATAGCTTACCAATTCCACCAACAGTTAGCAGTTTCCGGCTAATTGCACGGATTACTCCAACATCAGAAGTCTCTGTGGCTACCTGGCCAATATCGGTTGATGGAACATAAGCTGTAGTGCAGGTAAGGGTTAGCTCTATTATGTAAGCATATACCCGTGGGAATGTAAGTAAGGACTGCCAACCACCAGCTAGGTGGTCTGAATCCTCAATCACATAATCGGCATAATTTGTGTAGGATGTAGCCTGGTCATGTTGGATTATTATACAGTCCATGCCAAGTGGTCCAGTACCGTGGTCACCCAAATCAACCACACTGTTGCCGTCATCATTAAAGGAAACGGTGGAGGCAACTGCAAGACCCGTAGCCGCAGCATCACTGGAGTCTAAGTCCACATACGCTGCCGCAGCCACGGTAGCACCGTACTTTCCTCGTAAAACTAGGTTTGCATCATAAGGCATTTATCTTCCTCCTTTACGCATTTCATCCACCACCCTTAACTCGCATCCGAATTAGGTGTTACACCATGCATACGAACTATGGAATACGGGTCAGCATTTGCTAGACCTACCGGCCAGTCCATCTCGGTGCGGTAGATTGGTTTGTCTTCCAGTTCACCCTTATCAGTAACTTCCATCGGATACTCCTGGAGACCCCAGACAAACTCACCAATACCAAACTTCACAAGGTAGATGGAGGTAAGGTCATCACCAGTTGCCGCACCAGCAGCGGTTTCGCTATTCAGGATAATCTCGGTAGACTGGTCGGCCTTCACACCAATGTCAACCATGGCAACATTCTGGTACATATCAATCACCCGGTCAAACATGTCCTTGGTGTTATCCAGCAACTTCAGTCTCCTTAGGAGTGCCCGAATAGCCAGAAGTGATTTGGAGTTCATCAATGCAAAATCAGGGTTGTGTCCCTTGACACCATAAATTCCCTTATCAAAGTTATTTAGGAACTCATGTCCGGCTGTATCGTTGTATAGGAAACCAGTATTGGCACCAGTGCTAACATTGACACAGGCAACCATTTGGCCGGTGTAGCCCTCGTCATAGATGTCGTTGACCCTTTCTTTCATTCCCTTGAATTCCTCAGGGTCACTCTCCGGATTACCATTGATAAACTTGTCGTTGAACTTGTAGGCAATAGCCTTGGTCATCATGAGCTGGGTGATTGCCCTTGCATTGGCAATAGTATTCTTTGCCCTGGCGATGGCTTTATCGGTGTCAAAGTAGGCGCCCATCAGGGAGATATTCTCAACCTTCTGCTCCAGAGCCGCTGTACCAATCGCATAGCCCTCGTTAATTTTACGGAAACCTACACTGGGCAGGGTACCCATCCTGACTATAGTTGTAGCTAAGGCACCAATGGTTTCCCACGGCACTATCTGCATTATGTTGGATTCCATCAACAGGGTATCTATGACCGACTTCCTTAAAGTATCGGTCTCAATTTTAGATAACTCAACTAGAGTAAATTCTCCAGCCATTAGTTAATCCTCCTTATTTCTTGCTCTTGTTAGATTCCTCATAACCCATCACGGCAAGAGCTAGTGGGCTCTTACCCTCCAGGCTTTGGGGACTTCCTTCTCCTCCTGCTCCCTTCCCATCATAATTAGCTGGTGTAGGTTTTGCACCTACCAGAATAAGATTTGCTTCAGTCCTTTCCAAATCTTCAAGAGCCATATCCTTTATCTTCTCCGCATCTATCTTGTATCCGGTGATAAGCCTAGAGCGGGTCTGTTCGGTGAGCTTATTTGCATGCTCACCACCAACCTTAGTAAGGTCGGCCACTTTGGTTGTTAGCTCTTCCACCTTCGCTTTGAGGGTGGCACTCTCCCTGCTGTCCTTCTCAGCCGTCTCCTTGGCGGCCCGCTCCTGTAGTACGGTCTGGTGTTCAGTATCATATTTGGTGTTGGCTGTAGCTAGGTTTGCCTGGAGTTTACTGATTTCTGTATCCTTACCATCAGAAGCACTTTTGACAGCACCTAAATCCGATTCCTTCACAAACTTGACGTTCTTACCGTCCACCTTGATTGTGACAGAACCATCCTGGGCGATGTCTCCAGCCTGAGCTTCAATAGTCATTGTATAACCTCCTACCATAAATATTATCACACTTTACATAACTTGTCAAGTATAATATAAAAATATATTTTATATCTACCTATATTTATATAACATAATTTATATTTGTCTACCAGTATCGGCTGCTATTTGTTTGTAGGTTTCCTCGGCCTGTGGTGTTACAAACGTTGAAACTCGCCCCCAATAGAATAACCAGGCATCTAGGTGTGGGTTAGCATACCTAAGAGCTTGTTTGGCATCTGATACTTCGGAGCGGAAACTGGATATAAGCATATTGTTGGTTTTGGCACTTATGGTGGCCTTGATTTGGGCCTGTCTATCTAACTGCTGTCCAGTCCGTTCAAGGTATAGGTACTCATTAACAAGTGCCTGTTCCTCATCACTGTAGGTGGATAGTATCTTCTCCCAGATTTTGTTATAGGTTCGGAAATAGGTGGAGGATACATCTCTCCTGATTTGCTCTAGGCGGGTGGAGTTCCTAGAGATGAAGTCATCCCACTCTGACCTAAACTCATCAGGTATAGCATCCTCAATGGCCTGTCTCTGGGCCCAGAAGTTATCCCAGTCTCTATGCTTTTCTCCTGTTTCAGGGTCAGTTATCTCCAACAATTCTATGGAGAAGTAAAGGTTAATCAATTCCCTCATTGGGTGTAGGACTGGCTGAGGTTGTCCGTATTTCTTATAATATTCGGCACGGTTATCCAAATCCATGAGGGGATATTCCTCAATCTTATTATCTATAAATTCACCCTGCTTATTGTAAGTATCCAATAGCTGAGATAGGTAGTCATCTGGCCCACGTTGTCCTGATAGAAATTCTCTCTGTAGCTGGAGTTTGGTGGTTTGTACCTGGTCTCCATATTTCTCTACTTGGTTCCAGGCTACCTCTATCTTGTTAAGTATTTCCTGTTGCTTACCGGGAAGGAGTGGTCTGATTTGTCCAACCCATTTATAGTAATCCATCTCTTGTAATATAGCCTGCTCGCTGGGAGACATACCACCTACCATATCCCAGAGACGGTGACCATGTTGCCTTAGCCACTCCTGCTGGTCTGGGGTGAAGCCAGTCATTTCCTCTATGACCTTACTAGCTTCCTCATACATCTGGTACTGCTCATCTGTCCGCATACGGAACATGGCAAATTGCTCAAATCCTGCACTGTACCAGCCTACCTCTCTCCTAGCATCAGCTACTAATTGTTCTTCCTCCTCAGTGAGGGCTACACCCTCTTTAGTCTTGGAGAATATAAGGGAGCCATCTCCACCACGCCTATTTATTTGAAGTATTGTTAGGTAGTCTCTGAACCTATCACCAAATAGATGGTCTGATATCCACCTTACCGATTCATTATCAGGAAATGTAGCTATAAGGACATCTAGTGGAGTCTTGATGATGGATGGCATAGCCTCACCAAACTGCATTTCTACACCACCAAGTATGGTTAGGGGTACTCCAATATGGGCACCAGGGTAGAAGCCATAACGGGAGAGGAAGTCACTGAACTCTATGACATCTCCGGCTGCACCTAGGGAGTCATAGTATTCTGGGTAGTCCCTCCTGGCTAGGCGAGTGGACATGGTACCATATATTGTACCTCTGAATGGATTGATGTCAACGCTGGTTCCTGGGATATGGACATAACCATAATCAGTATTATCTTGCCAACGTTCAAAGGCTGTGAAGGTGCCAGGATGACGAATGAATGAACGGGGTAACCAAAACCACCTTTGGGACTCATATGTCCAAAATGGATAGATACTTTTCATGGTAGCATCAAAGGCATTGGCATTGGTGTAGTCGGTGAATTCCTTATAGTACCACTTGTGGGCTTCATCCATGGCCTGTTGTCGGAGGTCATTGTAATTGGTAAATTCAGGTTTCAACCGTTTGACAGGGGCCTTTGGTGGCCTAACCCTAACATCTTTAGGGTTGAATATAAATCTATCAGCACCGACTGATGTTCCGGTATAGCCCTTATCTCCCAAAAACCTAACCCACTTCTTGTCAGGAAATAGGAACAAGTCATCTGGTAGTTTCATTAAACTAGCCTCAGCTGGGTTTAGCCTAGCAAACTCATCAGCTAATCCACCAACAACGTCATCATCCAAGTCCAAAATTCTCTGACCAGGTTTTATATAATATCTCCTAGCAGTCCCATATTGGGCAGCCCCAGCCTCACTGGTTGAAAGGAATACTCCAGGAAAGTCACCCTTCGCAAGTCCCTTCTCTCCCTTCAAGGAACCTCTATACATAATCTCCCAACCCTGAGGAATATCACCAACCTCATACATCACATTATCCACAGCATCAGCCGTATCATTAAAATATTTCCTAATAGCCACTATCTCATCATCTGGTAATAGCTTACTATTATATAGGGAGTGTAAGTCCCTTCTCACAGCCTCTAGTTCCATTTGCTTACCAGCCACCCAGCTCATATTCTTTGGGTCTACCTGGAGGCTCAGAGCTATCTGGTCATATACTCTACCTATTGATTCCTTGCTGAATCCTATATCATCTGGTTTAACATGAGCCATCACGTAGGAGGTAAACATATCCTTATCATTTTGGGATGTCATCACATCCATCAACCCTCTGGATATATCATCTCCTCTAGCACCAATTAACTGGGCTACATCATTTGGAGCCAACTCTCTATCCACAATTTTAATCGCTGGCCGTTGTCTGGCTTTGAGTCCACCTGCTATATCCAAGTCATCTATGGCATTTTTAATCATACCATCAAAGTCAGCCATCTCAATATTGCTGGCATGGTATCTACCATTTATTTCACGGGAGAAGTCATCCCAGAAACTGGAACTCTTTAAGTCTGCTGGACTAGCAGCCGCAAAGAAGTCATGTCTCCAAGCATTTGTCATCTCACCTAGTTCTCCAGCCCTTAGTCTCTTGGCTGTTTGGAGATTAAAGAGATTCTCGGAGCTGGATATATAGGCTTGATTACCCTTATATATGTTGGGTATATCCAACTTAATCTTTTGCACCACCCTGTCTATATCAACTCCAGCCCTCTCAGTAAATAGGGTAATAGAGTCTAGGGCTTTATCCATAGCAACCCTTCTCTCAGCAAAGGGTAATCCCCTAGTCCTTTCTACAGCCCTACCCAAAATCTGCTTAGGAGTAGCTCCATATGTGGAGGACATAAGATTAAGGGACTGGATAAGCTGGGCCATTTCTTGGGGATTGCGTACATCAAATTGTACTAGCAGGTCTGCTAACTGCTTGTATTGTGCTGTAGCTCGTTCTGGTGAAGCTATAAAATCATCTAAGAGCAAAGAACTAGCCTCCCTAGTAACTATATTTATAGAGTCCTCAGGACGTGATACCTTAGGGAAATGCTTAGAAAAGAAATTGTACCACTTAGTACCAACCTCTTTACCAAGAGCATAATCACCAAACTTATCAGCCATGGCCTCACTAAGAACTATACCTGTCATGGGGTGTTCTCTAAGCAGAGCTATATCACCAGTAATACCCTTAGCCAATATTTCATCAGCAGTTTCATCCCAACCAATAGACCTAGCCGCATCAGCCCAAAATTGTGTCTTATCTCCAACCCTAAAGGCTATATCATGGAAAATTTCATGGTATAGTAACTCTGGTGTAATATCATCAATACTCCTAAAGACAATACTACCATCTGGATGCCATACGGCTGGAGCAATAATGGTAGAATCTATACTAATAGATTTTACCCGTAGCTTGATATCTATTGGTAGATTATCTACCATAGCCTCAATCTTTCTAGTTAGGTTAGTGGGAATATCCGTAAATGTGACTCCCTCCCAGTTTGGAACTTTCCTAACACTTTGAAATAACACACCTTCATCATTCTGCCTCATTACAAAGTCCCTGACTGGTCTAGGTAGGTCAGGGTGCTCCAGTAATATATCATCTACCTCTCTCCTTATTATCTTGGCTCTAGTGAAATCATCAGTAGCAGCACGGATAGCATCAGGTAACCCATTCATTTTTAGCTCCATAGCTACCTGCTGTACGTTTTTAACTATACGTTTGTTGGTGACACCCATTAGCTTATCGGGTCCAGTACGGGCTAACCTCTCCATCTGGTCTCCGCCAATCTGCTTTAGTATCTGGGTGGCCTTGGCGTCCACAAAATGTGTCCTCATAGCCATACCAATTTGACCTGGCTTCCTCACCAAAATATCAAAGGTCTTATCACCAAAGCCTTTGGCTAATCCACCAAGTTGGAGAATCCAGTTATTCCATTCACCAGACTCCTTGGCTGCTATGGTACCTAGGGTTTCAGAGATAGACCTTTCACTAACCAATGCTGGGTCATAGCTTACTCCAGCCCACTTACGAGCAAAATTTGCACCACTCTTACCACCAGGCATTACTCCACCTAGTGTGGTTCGGATAACATCCTCTACCACATTCATGGGACCATATAAAGCAAAAGTTAAATAGGACTCAGCAAAGGGACGGACTATCCACTTATCTATACCATTTGCCCAAACTCTCTGGACTCTAATTGGAATCTTAGTAAGTAGTGTGGCTGTTCTACCCATTTCTTTCATAGCCAAAGCTACTACACTATCCTCCGCATCTATAAAGAGTTTCCTTGTACTCCTACCCAACTGCCTCATGGCACTGAAGGTTGTCTTAGATTGGCCGAAGGATAAGGCTTTATTGATGATACCTCGGCTCCTCTCTAATAATAACTTACCTGCAACCACTGAGGTAGCATCATCAAAGTTACCCACCAATACTCTAACTAATTCATCCGCTGCCTCTTTGTTGGTTAATAGTTTTCTACCACCACCAACCTTGGAGAAAAAGTCCTCAAATATATTGTCAACAGCAGCCACAGTCTGTCTGGTTACCTGGTCAGGAGTAAGTGTAGTACCTAGTCTGGTTGCCCACGACAATACCTCTCTCTCAGTTACAGGAACATGTTTTAGGAGTTCACGCCCAGCCCGTGCGGCTACATTATCCAACTGTGGATTCTTTAGGGCATATTTTACAAATGCCTCAGCACCTTCATCCCATTCCCTCATGGTCATTTGCCAAACAGCTTTACCAAAACGCTGGGTCATGGCCTTATCTACATATTGTAGGGATTTGGTCATGGCAATGGTAGCATTTTGTCCAACAGTTTTGGGTAGTCTCCTTACTATACCCTTAATCATATCAAATGGAAGGTCAAAAACCTCAGCTATGCCACGTTCAGCCCAACCTACCCATCTACCTACAGAGCCTAGAGGTTTGGTTATTCTGGTGGCTATACCCCAACCAACATAAGTCAATGGGTCAGTAAGTCCTTCCATAAGCATATACTTCAATATCCACTCTGCGGCACCTTCACCTGGAGCATCCCACTCCTCCCAAGCATGACCTAGGGCTTGCCAGGTGGAGTCAGTTTTCTTATAGTTTTGGTAGGCTACATCTATATCTCGGATGCGGAATACATCTTTCCATATCAACCCAGCTAACGGAGCAGACACATGCTCAAAGTACATACCAGCAATTTCCATCAAAGCCAAACCAGGTTGAACTACCATCTCCTTCAATACATCAACCAATTTGTAATCAGGCATTTCCGCTATACCAGACCTGTATGTATCCAGCATATTACTGCGTTCCTGCCATTCATCCACAATAGATGCAGCTTGGTCCTCCAAATACTCTATGGTATCTAAGTCTGCCTTACTACTAATCTGTCCACTATCTATCATGAATTGAACCCACTCCTCCTCAGACATGACGGAGGGAGGAGCCGTAGGAGCAGTAACAGAACGTACTATTGCATCCACAGTTAGGGAGTGGATAGTTGTTGGTGGAGCCTCAATCATTGTGGGTGGAGCCACCAACCCAGGTAACTCTACGGGTTCAGCCTCGGCAGCAAGTTCAGGTAGTTGTGGAGCACCAGTTAAAGCCTCTACCATACTACCAATAATATCTCCAACCTCATCTAATTCCTCAGGTGTGAAGTTTTCTGGTGGTTTTAGTATGGATAATACTTCCTCTGCTGTGGTCATACCACCACTAGAAATTACTATAGGAACTTGGGTGTATAACCTAGCATAGAAGTCATCACGTTCTACAGCCAACTCGGTATTGGCTATCTCAGTTTTAAGTTGGTTGGCCAACCTCTGCCGTTGTTGTGCCTCCTGTGCGGCCTGTCCAGCCGTAACTATACCAAGCATCTGCACTAATGTTTTTATTGGATGTGGTGGCGGAGTCAAATCCGCATATTGGACAGCAAGTTCCTGTAACCTCTGCTCACTGGCTTGGGCAGACTCCATATGTTCCTTGGCTTTCTTTTCCCAATCCTCAATAGTAAATTCAAGCTCAGGAGGTTCAGGTGGAGGAGGCCCAAACTGTGTGGGTGGTTTTGGTCCTAAGGGTAATAATCTAGGCACGGGTACCTCCTTCAGCTGGAATACCACCTAATTCTCTGAGGAATTCTCCCTCCGCTGGTACTGTACCGGGTGTGGGTTGTTTCGGTTGCTGCACCATATCCAACTCAGCCTCTTTTTTCTTGGCTAGCTTCTCATATAACTCTGCTTTGGGAATATCTCTGGCCTCTCGGAATATTCTAGCCTGTTCTCTGTATCCAAGAATGGCATCTACCTTGATAGCGTCTGGGTCCATCATAGCATCCTCAGCACGGATGTCTGCTTGGGCCTTTAAGGCATTTTTAATTTCAGGGAACATTCGGTCAATTATCCAGACTTCAGGAAGTCTGAACTTAGGATTCATTATTCTGGCTATGTTGGCTTTTTGGACCAGTAGTCCAGGAATCTCTATATCCACATCAACATCAAATCTTCTATCCTCACGTGGAGGCATGTTGTTGGGTAGCTTAAATCCATAGGGCCTAAATCCATTCATGACTATCATATCTGTCCAATAGTTATCTAGGTCAGTTCTCATACCCTTAACAGCATCCCTATAGGGAGTTAGGGTCTGCATTGATGCTGTGGCTATGTTAGCCATGGCCAGATAGGATATTTGCTGTTGGACGTTACCAAACACAGCGGCAGGAAACATACCACGCTGAAGTTCATTTTGGTAATGGAATAGAATATTGGTAAGTTCTACGGGGATAGGTACACCCTGTAATGGTCGGACATCTTCACCAGGTTGACCATGAAGAACAGAACCCCATCTACTCATTAGTGTATCTGTGGCTATGGGTGTATCACCAGAAGATGTTTCTAACCAATGAGGCTGGGCGGCCGTCCTAGCTGCCTGTTGCATGAAGCTCCTCATCTTGTTGTAGTTTAGGATAAGGTCCTCATTGGTACCCACAAAGGATTCTCCATAATGCTGCTGCCACTTGTTCTTTAGTCCATCAATGCTACCCATATCAGGGAGTCCACCAGCCGGAGATGAAAATACAGGGAGTATACCCAGTTTGGATAATGGAATATCCTTAACTGGTCTCTTAACAAACTCGTTATCCATTACCACACCATTGACCACATCACCATCTGTGTCAAAACCCCAATGGTCATATATGGTTACGTCATCAGTAGGTGGACGTCTTACTGTCCAACCCATGGCTTTTAACTTCTTCCTTGCTGCCGCAGCAGATAGTGTATATATATGGGCATGTTCTGCCAATCCGTCTAGGCCAAATCCAGGATAACAATCAGCAGGTGACCAAACCTCAGCCCAGATTTCCTTCTCGGTTACCATAGAGAATACTGAATACCAGCCAGTGGCTAGAAGCCAGGAGACAAATTCACCAAGCCAAGACTGTCTACCCATTGAACGATACCGTTTCTCCTGCTCCGACCATCTTTTTGATGTAAAACTCTCCAGGTAACTGGTTGCAGGAACAAACTCAGGAGGGAGAGTTTCTGATGGAATCTTATCTGCTATAACCATGGTAGTGAGGAGATGGCGTGCAAGGTTATAACCAGTTCTAGGGTCATTGGTGACGACTGACTCCATGCCCTCCTGTTCCAACTCATCGGTGAGGAGTAAGATTTCATACCACTCCTTGAATTTCTTGGCTCTAGTTGACCAACTACTTTTTAGGGTTTTACATTTGTCTATATAGAACTGTGGTCCTATCTCAGCCATTATTTCACCTCCTCATAGATAAACTGTCTAGCAATCTCACATAGGGCTACGAATACAGCATCCTTATCCTGCTCTAACCGCCCTAAATCAGCATACGGCACAAGGTCAGGATGAGTTTTATTCTCATGGCTATATTTATTACCATATACCCACCCCATCGTAAAATAAGATTGCATCCAACTTCCATGTAACTCCTCTGGTGACCTAGAACGCTGTTCACCACATTGCCTTTCAATCACTTGGTAGAATTGTGCCTTAAATGGCTCCTCACGCTCCGACCATTGGACGGGTATAATGGGGGCTTCAGCCGCAGTCGCAGCTAACCTTGCCCCATTATATACAAACTCTGCTTGACGTTCAATAAGATTAACCATTACTTACCTCCTTAATGCCACGCTATGTTTTGGACGCCTACTACCTTTTATACCCCAGTTAGGTCTCCATCCAGTCCTACCCTGATAACCTCTTTTTACTGGATTGGGATTATGAATGGCTAGTCCTATGGCTAGGGTATCATGTATATCATCTAGTCCCACAATCTCTAGCTTGCCACCTACCACCCTAAAATTCCTTAACTGCCTCACCAACTCTATATCATGGCAGACTAGGTTAGGTAAAGCCTTAGTTACCTGTTGCATCATGTAGGGTTTGGTACTAGCAGTAGTGAGCCAGCCAGGTACCATTGTGGGTATGTCGTTGATTATATCCTTCCTGAAATAGATGGGTCTACGGTGTTTACCTAATACTGAGATGGCTAGACCATGGGCATTGGCTTCCCAAACTATCTCTGCTCTGTGGTAATAGTTGGATATCTTAACTGCCTTATCCCATGTTACTTCTGGACTGTACCACCCAGCATCTCTGGCACACCAGATGGGAATGGTATTACCTAGAGCATCCTTCTCAAAAGTCATTACGCCTATGGCTGATTGGGTAATCTTCTCTTGGCCTGGGTCTATGATAACCAAATATTGTTTGGTTGGTTTGCCTTCTTCTGTTCTTTCTGGACGGTACCAGACATTTAGGCCATCCATTTTGTGGGGTGCATCATAACAGGTCTTGGCCACATTCTCAATGAATAGGTGGTCATACCACATTTCACCTGTAGATAAGAAACAGGAGACATCATCTTCAGGGAATTCTTGTGGGAACAGGGTCCTAATCTCCCCCTTTCTTCTCAGACTCTCCATGACAAGTATCATCCACCTACGCCACCGCATTTGGCTAAAGGTAAGATGATTGGTAAACATTAGTTTTTCCTCATCACCAGTTAGCTTGAATTCTTCCTTATCTGTTTCAGGAATAGACTTCTGAATCCTTGGGTCACCTAAATGAATTACATATTCAGGGTGCATAAACCAAGGGTAGAAATGGGAGGTAAATACAGACTTACCTGCCTTAGCACTTATATACCATTCATGGAATTCATTCTCCTCACCGTTAGGAGTAGAGAAGGAATCTACTGTACCTCCAGGAGGAATACGAGCCATGGCTGGGACAATAATATTGTCAGTAGCTTGGGGAACATAAAAGCCATGCTCGTCTAACAATAGGTGGTGGATAGTTTCTGCCCTACCTGCTGTTTTACTCCTAGCAGACGCAATATAGATGGATGAGGTACTTTGTACCCTACCATCAACTATGAATTGGAATGTTTTCTCATAGGTTGAATTATGGTATATTATTGGGAAGCCTGGTATCTTCAATGACTCCAGATGGTTATAGAAGAAGGTTACCTTACTTAGTAACCGTTCTGTAATAAAATCCTCATAGGCAATCAATACAGTGTTGGTACCAGGATTAGTTAGGGTATCTACTAGCCTATTGGCAATTCTTTCGGTACTAAATCCTACCTGGCTGGGCTTAATCCATATATCCATCCCAGTCTGGGTAGCATCCACGTCTGCTTGTATAGGATTATAGATAAAAGGAACCCTCTGACGTTGCTTATTCTCCACGACTAGGAGAGTTTCTATAAACTTCCTTTTATTTCCTATCAGTTCTCGGAATGTTTGTTCAGTTGTTGTCATAATTACCTACTAACCACTCTCCACCACAATTATCTCAAAGACCTCAGTACTTTCTATAATGGTGGTAGATGTAGTCAACTCCAATTCTGCACGGAAGCGACCCACTGTATCAAAGCTGGTTGTTTCAACCGTATAATAGCAAGTACCAGACGCCGCAACAGTTTCAGTACACTCCTCCTCTAGGAGTAAAGTACCAGGAGAACCTACTTCCCACATCTTCAAGGTCACTGTATAGGTACCTATATTGTAGGCATCCCCATCTGAATCCTGTATGGTGAAGGCTAAGTTAAATCCTATATCACCCTTTGGTATAGTTATTGTTTCCATTATTCTGTCCTCTTTTTAAGACTTATTGCCCTATTATATAACTTGGCTGTTAGTGTCCGACCAAATAGGGTTGCCGTTAATGTCCTATCATGAAGTTTGGATGTTAATGCCCGGTTGTATAGGGTTGCTGTCAATGCTCGGTTATACAAGGCAAGGGTAAGTTTTATTACCGAAACAATGTGGCCACTAACAGATAAACTACCGGTACCAGACAATGTAGCCTTACCAATAACTGTAATTACACCCTTAGCTACTAGGGTACCAACACCTGACAATGTTGCAGCTCCTCTAAGAGCCTTGTGAACCACTGCTGATAGAGTCCCAATGCCAGCTAGGGTAGCCTTACCAATAAATATGCCTCTACCAATGGCTGCTAGTGTCCCTGTGCCAGATAAGGTAGCTTTGCCTATCGCTATCAGTCTGCCTATACTAGCTAAGGTTCCCGTTCCTGACAAGGTAGACTTGCCTATAAAGATTCCCCTCCCAATACAGGTAAGAGTTCCAACACCAGATAATGTAGCAGCACCTTCGTGGGTTACTCCTCCTGCTTCTGTGCCTGTGCCATAAACAGAAACAGTATCACCAGTTAATAGGGAATAGGAGGAAGAAAGTTTGTCGGTTAATTTATCACCACTAACATAACGCAAACCAGCATATCCTGAGAATTCACCCATATAAGTCCCCGTAGCAGCATAGCAAGCCCAATAATCGTTTAATGTTACATCAATCGTTAGTCCAGTAAATACATCAGGGTCTGGAGCACCAGCAGTTACATTCCCTATGGCTTCACTGTCCCTAACTAGATATGTAGTGCCCTCATCTAAATAAGCTGTTCCTACAATGAATCCTGTGGCACTTACTGACATCCAAATCTGTGCAGTATCAATAGTGCCAGTTGCGTTGGCAGGATTTTCTAATTGTATCAAGGTATAAGTAGCATAACTTAGACTAGCACCATCAAAGGGTACAGTCCCTATATCAATAGACTGTGGTTCAACAACAAATCCCTCTCCACTTCTCAGTAGAGCTTGTAGAGTAACGAACCGCTCATTTACTGAACTAATCAGGTCAGTAAAGTCCTTAGTCTTTACCACGCTATCGGATAATTTGCTCCTGTCTCTCATCAGGGAGCTTATCAGGTGGGCAGCATTAGGCATCACCAATGAATCATCAATCGCCTTGACTATATCAGCATTGAGCTTGAGGTTAAGGAAGCCCATCAGGTCGGAGGGTTGAGTGGTTTCCCCAATTACTATGAAGTGGCATAGGCAAGGATTAAGTTGCCAAATATGGGGTAGTTTCTTAATCCATTCGGGGTCGTTTAGCTGTTCCTCTGTGGCATCTCTTGGAATAACAGGCACATAGACATAATGAATAGCATAGGTCTTATCTGTAGGTTCAGGGTAAAGGTCTACCCTAACTTTAAGAAAGCCTTTATGTATATGAGTCCCTGTTGGATTAAACCTTAGTATCATTTAATCTCCACTAGGCTACAGTTACATCCAAGTCGCCAGCATTTATCTTGTAGGTATCACCACTCGCAACAGTTTTCTCGGCATCCACCGCCGTCCACATTATCAGATTCCCACCAGATACAGCATCAAATATGCCAACATGGCTTATGGTTCCCCACGCACCTGTCGCAGTTGTAAAGGTAATGTCTGCGGCATTTGAGGTTGCACCTCCTGCACCTGTAGCCTCTGTTAGTCCTATAAGCTTCCTTGCATAAGAACCACCACTTACTTCTGTTCCACCACCAGCATCGGAGGGTGCTGCTGTAAATAGTCCAACATAGGCTGCAAACTCCGTCCAGGCCGCCGCCCTCATCAGGTTTAGTATTTTGTTCTCTGCATAATCTGTAAATTCTGCCATGTTTATCTCCTACCTTATTTTACTTGCCTTGGTTTATACTTCATGCCCCTTCTACCAATTCTCATAACGTTGGCCTTCATAAGATTCTTCCTACCCGAAATCCTCTGTCTGGTTGATGCTCTTACTCCTTTAGCCAACTGAACCCTCAAATAATTTACTAATTAAGGCTCCCAGACCACCTCCAGCTCCAGCTGCACCAATTATTAACCCATATATAAGCCTTTGCTTACCCTCCAGTTTAGTGACCCTTTTGTTCTGGGACTTAACATCGGCCTTGATTTCCTTAACATCACCCACCAATCCTTTATCCTCTGTTCCCTCAATCCCCAATACTGCTTGGTGAGTTTCATAGGTCATCTGCTTCTGGGTTTTCTCAGGCATTAGAATGTTCCTCCCTTATTTCAATTTGTTCCCTCTTGATTGTCATGGTAAGTCTAGTAAAATCAAATGGTTGGTCAGTAGTACCTCCACCCAATAATTGTTTAACCATGGCCAAAGACTGTGGAGTATAGTGGGCACGAATCTTCTCCAGGTACTTTTCCTCAGCTTCAGTAAGTCCACCATTAGTAGCATCTTTGTATAGAACCTTGAAGTCCTTTTGGAGGACTAGGTGGAAGTTACGGGTAAACTGCATGTCCACATATTCTGTGGCAAAATTCTTCCTAAGGTCTGTCATGCCCTCTGTGTCTAAACGGAGAAAGTCAGGGTCAGCATCACGCCATCTCCTGACTGTTTTCTCAGCAACCTTGGCTAGTTGGCAGGATTCTCTAACGGAAAAGTTACATATCCTTTTGCTTAGATACTCAGCCCGCTTTGCGGTAGTAGTATCACCGAATCCATCATCAACTAGCATTGGTAGGAAGGACTTAGCTATGGAGTCTGTTTCGGTTTCTGGCATAATATTCTCCTCCATTCTAGTTTATCATTTTACATAACGCTTGTCAAGTCATTTCTAAATATATTTTATGTTATGTCAGAATTACTTGACAAATATATTCCTATGTGTTATAATTAGATATAATTATTGATATATAAGTATAGTATAGAGAATATTATATAGGAGGATATATGACTAAGCAAGAAGAGATAAGGGAAGGGATAAACTGGCTTATTAGATACGCTAAACCCGAAGATGGAACAACTATGGGGGACATTTTATTCAAATACCTCCACTCTCAAGGTGTAGTGATAACTACACATGGATTCTATTCTGACCTTATGGAGCCATTGATAAAGGAGAAGTAAATTGACTACTGGTTGGGGATATTACCTACAAGGTACACAAAGACAAATGGAGGTAGATGAGTTGGGCTCTAGACTATCCATAGTATTACACTGTCCTGTCCACTTCCCAGCTTTTGGTAAGAACCTATTTGAGTGTAAGTGTGGGGTGATATTTCCTCTGTACCTGGTTAAGGGTAGTAACTGGGATATGATGAAGGAAAAGCATGAGAAGGAAAAGGAGCTAATTCGTGGGTAAGACCATACCCAATGTCTTTATGTATTGGTGCCAACACAAAGCCAAGTGTAGGTGGTGCGAGCAGGATGTGGTGGCTGGGACACCAGTTGTCCAGGTTTATTATTGGAACAAAGGTAATGAGGATAACCGTAAATGGAATATTAAACGTTACTACCATCCTCAGTGCTGGATAGAACAAGGGTTGGATTATCTTAAGATGAATCCATACGTGCCTTATCAGAGGAAGCCTAAGTCCAAATTAACGGATAAGCAGAGGGAACTACGATATAAACTCCTGAGACAGAAGGCATCTATAGACCAGAGAAAGAGAGGGCTGAAGTCTGAGTATCCGGATAGGGTATTGGATGAGGCAAGGCTAAATGAACAGGTGAGTAAGATAATGGTACAGATTGCAAAGGTTGGAGGAATACCCAAGAAGTGGTTGGAATAATGGATATCAGAAAAACAGATGATAAATACTTTAAGTCTGGTAGGTGGAAATGCCCTGACTCACCTACAGGGGCACACCACTCCCATGAAGTAACTAGGGAGGGTCAGTATGGCTATTTCCTTTGTAAGTATTGCCTCTATGTACAGAAGTTACCAATTACATTTGATGCGGCTATGAGGAAGTTATATAGGATGGACCCGGGATTGGATATTAAATCATTATAGGAAGGAGGTAGATATGGAGAAACCAGCCCCAATAACATTTGACAGTTGCCCAGCATGTGGCAGTACCAGGAGGATAGCCGGTGAGGAAATACAAAGTCAAATAGATAAGGGAAGGGCCAATACCAATACCCAGGCTTGGTTGTTCAACCACCAAAGTATGATAGCGGATATGAGTAGGACACATCTCCAGGTACCAATAATCCTCTTCTTCTACGATATGTGTGTGTGGATTGTGGAACTGTATATTGTATTAGGGTGGAGAAGGGGATGGCCACACCTAAGGTAAATATGCCACAACAGGGACCAGGATTTAGTTTGAGTTAAGGAGGAAACAATGAAGTGTTACAAATGTGGCAAGGAAATGGCAAGGGAAACCAGCAGGGCAATCTTGAAGGGAATAGATGTTGAGGTTAAGATAGATTTAGACCCTATCCTACCTGACGATGTGGAGTATTATAATCTACAGTTGGGGAAGTATAGTAATGGGAAGGGCGAATGCCATGTTGGAATCTGTTATGAATGTTATATAGATGGGTTATTCAATCCACCAGGAAAAGTTAAAATCTGAGAGTCCCTATAGGAAATAGATATGAAGTGTGGAGCCAATAAATACCTAAAGAAGGTCTGTTCCTTCAATAAAAATGGGGAATGTAGGTACTCCCATTTATGTAATTGGCAACTTGGAACTCCATCATCTCCAAAGAAAAATGGTGAAAAAAATTAAAATCTGAGACCATCAATAGAAAAAATAAACTCCATCTCATAAATAAACCACCCCAGCCTCAGGCGTTCTGCTGTCCTGCTGGATATGTTATGTAAAGCTGGACCAACAACAGAGCCGCCAACATTATGTCAAGCTGATGGACTGGTATATTATGTCAAGCCGTTATGTCCAACCAACATCAGAACATATGTTCTACTATCCTGCCGTGTTATGTCCGGATGAGCCAAAAGTATCATCTTGTAGGATTACTTGCCGTTATGTCCGGAAAACTTGACAAGTGATGTCCTACTATGCGATAATATAGATACTTGATGATACTAGAGTGGTAATGCTAGTACCTTAACAAATAGCTAACCAGTAGGATAGACTCACAGTCTATTAAATAAAGACTGGATAGCTTATAGTTTATCACTCCTAGGAGCATAGGAACTATGCTACTAAAAGCTAGGAGCAAATAAGATGCAAGGAACGATAGACTTCTGCAAACAGATTGGATATACCGACGAACAAGCTGAACTCATAGGCAGGATGGACGACCTATTTGAGGAAGCCATCAAACTCAATTTACTCACAGGTGATGAGGCGGTTGAGTCGGGCAGGTTCGTTGGTGAAATAATGGGAAAACATACAGGAAAACTTTAATAATGGCGGCTCCTGTGCCGCTAGGAGTGATAAACAAAAAGGAGACAAAATGGCAGAAGAAACTGCACCTACACTTGACCAGCTTAAGGCTGAAATGCGGGTAGCTATTGATGCCGGAGACGATGCCAGCGTAGCCAAACTGGCTAAGTCAATCCAGAAACACAGCTCGGATATCGTCAAGGCAGAGGCAGCCAAACAGGTGGCGGAAGCAACAGCAATGGCGGGAGGCAGGGAGAAACTAGCTATTGAAATCTTTGGCACCATATCAAAGGAAGTCAAGGCTAGCCTCGCCAAAGTCAAGGCAAAAGGTTTCACTTACAAACTGGATGATGGCGAAATCACTTATAAATCGGTTGCCTTGCTGGTACCCACAGTTCGCAAGTCCGGAGGCGGAGGTGGTGGCGGAACTGGAGTGACAATCCAGAGTCAAACAGGACTTCGGAGAAGTGAGCTGGTGGAGCAGTACGCCACGGATGAGGAGAAAGCCAAAATCAAGACAGCCTTTGACGGAGCCGCATCAAGTCCGGGAAGTGCCAAATGGGGAGCTGAAAAGCCGGTAGTCAAGAGGATATTGGCTGACCATCCAGAACTAATTAAACACTAACCTCCTAAAGAATAGGGACGAGGAATAGTTACCAACCTCGTCCTTTTTCTTTTGTATTGGAGGACTGCTAACCTATACACTGGAGGGAGGGACAGGATGTGGACATTGAGGGACATTGATGGACAGGATATGTTATGTAAAGTAGAAGGGAAGCTGAGCCAACTAATGTTATGTAAAGTAGAACATATGTTCTATTGACAACAGCAATACCATTATGATATAATGGAGGTAGACAATTAAGAAGGAGGACAGAAGGATGAGTAGTATAATATTCAGTAGGCGTATTGGTAGGTTGTGGATAGGGATATACACCGATTGGAGTTTTAAACTCCCATATACAATGGGTGGAGTCATGCCAAAGGCACTTGACTGTAACCTTGGGTTTATATCCTTGTCGTGGAGATACAAACCATAAACTGTAAAGGAAATAAAGGATGAATACAGTCCAATGCCCACTATGCAACAAGGAGATTGAGGTACCAGAGGGTAGGACCCGCTCTGAAGTGTTAATCAAACACCTGCAGGATATAAGGCACAATGGAGGTAAAGGATGACATCAGCATTAAGGAGAGGTAGAACACTAGACCCATTTGCGGTGGACAGAGCTAATCAATGGAGGCTCAAGAGGCTTGAGGAATTGGAGTCGGTAACTAAGGAACACTTAGGTATTTTGAAATTATCAAGGAAAGAGAGGCACGAACTACACAACCTACAGGTATGGAGAGATAAGCATATACCGGAGGAGGTGACCAATGCCCAAGATAAACGAGGATAGACTGGTAGCCTATGGTATAGGTATCAAGACCACAACCTACTTCAAGCTGATGTATCCAATATACACCGGTATTGTGGACTACCATATCCTACATACCGCTGTGTTTGGAATAAACTAAAGGAGGTGACCTCAATGGCAAAGAGAAGCATCCGAGTTCCTTGGCTTAACATCCAAAACATGCTCAATGGGCTGGAACAACTGCTCCCATCTGAGGAAATCAGGGAAATAACCCTGGTCAAGCCAAGGACTCTACTTGTCCATCTTGAGAGACCAGACCAAAAACATAAGGAGGAATAAGATGGAAGATTTCAAACCTATGGATGAGCTAAGGAAACTTGTTGAGGAGAATGGAGACGAGGTGGGTCAAGGCAGTACCGAATGTGATTTGTTCCATATAGACCACACCAACTGTGATGGGTGTAAGTATAACTTGGGTTGTGCTAAACTGGCCCGTCTAGGACTCATCATGTTACTACCTGCTATGTATAATCCAACCAGCTTTGATGACTTCCTTAATATGACCAAAAGGATGACCAACCTACAAAAGAAGGTTATAGAAGCAAAATCTATGGAGGAACTAAAAAGTATACCAATAGGGAGTTGATTTATCCAGTGGACTTAACCGGAGGTAGGGTTCCATTGGCGGTTCTCATCTTACCGAACTCCGCCCTACCTCCACAATAAGGAGGAATAATATGAGTTACCAAAATGTAAAGGACAAACTATATCACGGACACCGTAAGGTAGCCAACAATACCTATCTGGAACTAAGGCACCAAAGCATTGCTACCTTAGAGGGAGGGTGGACTGACGAGGAGTTTATAACGATGAGGCTATACGGAAATGTGGTAGCCGAGTTCTATCCAGACCGCCTTGAACTCTACTCGGCTGGGCACTGCACCAGGAACACTAAATCCAGACTGAACCTAGCCCTTGAACTGGCAGGCTTGTCGTTTCCGTTCAGAATCTACCAGCGTGATTGGACTTGGTATTACCAACCACCAAATAAAAGGACTGATAAGTATGAAATCCTATTTGGGAATGGTATGAAACTATCCTACAACGGTGAGGTTTTATAACCCACCCCATAAAATAAGGAGGGAATAAAATGATCAGCAAATTAACCAAAAGGGAAGCAATCAGGGAATGTAAGAGGTTGTGGAAGGAGATAGAGAAATCAGGACTAACTAAGTATGGATTTCTAAACAGTCCTGATGGTAAGAAGTGGAAGGGTAAGGGTTATTGGGGTAACTGTCCTCTGTGTGAATATACTAAACAGGTTACCAAAGGTTTGCCTCGCTGTAGTATTTGTTCGCTTGTAACACAATATGGTAAGCGTTGTAGAGAACTAGGATTTGATGACCACGGACACAGCTTACCAGAGTGGTTCAAAGCCATAAGAGGATTAAAATAAACCCACCCCTACAGAGGTATCAAATGATAGTAGAATGTAAATCCTGCAGTAAACAACTCGGTGAAGTAGCACCCTATGGCGGACCCTTACACAAATGGGACACAACCAAAATATACGAGGTGTGTGACCAATGCCTAAGAGATTTCGTAATGGAGGACGGCTATGAGTCCAAAAGAACTCCAACTCTCCCCTATAGAGGTGTTGAATGACTGAAAAAATATATCCAATTAGCTCAATGAACCTACCACCCACCTTCCGTCAGACTAGGGCCATAACCAAACTAGCCACAGCCCTAGGAGACAGAGGAGAAGGGCCACTACCAATAGAACATACTCCCTCTAACCGGAGGGAGGCAAGGGATTTAATATACAAGCTGAGGATACAGCTACAGTCCAAGAACAAAGTAATATAATATCTGTTTATACTATACTTATATAACATAAAATATATTAAGGACTGATTGATGGAGATACACCGCTGTTATGGCATATATACAGGTGAACCCAGCCAGATAGAAATACTCCAACGCAAGGCTGATAGAATGGAGTGGGGACCCAATAGCCTGGCTGTATACCATATCTGTCCAGCCTGTAATAATAAGAAGGCTGAGTGGATACGCAATGAGTGGGCTATATGCTTCCAATGTGAGATAGCCTTTGACCCATTTGAAATATACTATGACCTAAGTGAAATGGATAAACCAGAGGAGGAATAATGCAACAACTTAAAGCGGAAACAATCAGGATGCTGACCAACGCCTTTAAGGGGGGACAGAAGGCAGTAATAGAGCGGTATGAGAAGGATAACCCTAGTTCTTATGATAAATACAAAACATATTGGGAACTACTATCAAAAGAATGGGGTTTGGAGGATGAGTAGATGGTTAATACCAATAATTATAATAACTATACTCACCCTACTCTACATAGTCTATCACACCCTAGTAATAGGATGGGAGATGTGGAGATAAATGCCTACACCTAAGGACATCCGCACCCAAGCCATGAAGGAGTTAGGCATAACCAGCTTTAAGCCTGAGCCTAAAAAACAACGGGTATTACGTCATTTGCCGGAGGTAACTACTAACCCTAAGTTAAAGACTCCACTTATGAGGTACCTTGAGTTGGTACATGGTGAGCCCATTGAACGGATATTACTGAGTGGCTCCTTATCGGTGGTGGCTAAGAAGTTGGATAATGAGGTAGACACTAGCACCTTGAGTAAGTGGATAAAAAAACTTAAACTAAGGTATACGGCAGATAACCTACCTCAGTGTGATGGGTGTAGGAGGTACGGCCCGGCCTGTGATTCTGGTGTTTGCTACTTGCTCATTGAGTTGGAATTATATGACCTATTGGAGAATAAGAAAAAGGAGGTGTTATATGAGAGAGATTAAGTTTAGGGCTTGGGATAAGAACAACAAGGAAATGATTGGTAGAGAAGGTATGAATCTCTACACATTTGCCAATCTCACCTATAACCTTGCTGATGTTGATTTGTTAGAGGTAATGCAATACACAGGACTCAAGGACAAGAATGGAAAGGAGATATATGAGGGGGATATATTGAAGTGGATTTATCCCGCTGGTTATTCATTGGCTGAAGTTAGGTTTGGGGACTTTGATAACGGTGAAGAATATGAGGACAATGAAAGAGGTATTGGCTGGTATGTTAAAGAAGAATCTCGCTTTACCTTCAAGAATAGTGAGCAAAAGAACATTAAGGTTAGAGTATACGGCTTCAAGGGGTATCCTCTCAATACCTATAAACACGAAGTAATCGGCAACATCTATGAGAACCCAGAATTATTGGAGGTTAAGAAAAAGGAGGTACTAGGGGATGAATAATCCTATGGAAAGGTTTAAGAGGGATTTCCCAGATGCGAAGGTTATTGTATTAAAACCGCCACCTTGGGGATACTGTATTATGAAGTGTCTCCGGGAATTAGACAACAAGGAGTACGCACACCTACCAATGTTTTGCTCTGTTGAGGAACATGGTAGAGGTAACCCTGTGACGTTGAGGAAGGGTAATGGTGATGTTATCTGTGAGATGGAGTGGGACGAATTCAAAAAGGTTTATGTGATAGATTAGATGAAAGGACTCACCCTCAACGAACTCATCCAGTGGCGTCCGCCCTACCAGGAGTGGATTATATCCAATGATATACTCCTCACTCAAGGAACTATGATGATATATGGAGCAGAGGCAACATGGAAGTCCATGTTAATGTTAGACCTTACCTTCCGTATATCTACTGGTAAGGACTGGTTCAACTTCAAGACTGTGGCTAGTCCAATCTACTCCTTTCAGTCCGAGATACCACAGACACCACTCCGGAAGCGGGCCATGAAGTATGCGTTGGGTAACAAAACCTCATCAGATAACTTCTGGCTATGTACCGAACTCTATGAAAAGGTGGATAAAGGTTGGGGCTATAGTGAGTTGGAGAAGGAGATAATTAGAACCAATCCCATGGTACTTGGTATAGACCCCATATATAACTCAGTGAGTGCCAAGTTGGTAGATGACTATGAGGTAGGGTTATTCCTAGACCGTATGAATATGCTCCGAGCCAAATACAAACTGGCTATGATATTTGTCCACCACAACCGACAAGCCGAACATGGTGAGGGTGAAACCTACCACTATGGCACCGATGAACTGTTTGGGTCCAGCAGGTTCAAGAGGTGGCTAGATACCATCATATATGTGGAGTTAGTTAATGATGGCGACCCCTTTGTGGACTTGAAGTTAACCTTTGAAAAGACAAGGCATACTGAGGGTAAGGTACTACCCATAGATATTAGGGTGGATAGGAGAGACTTAACCTTCAAGAGAAGGACTATAATAGGAGGTATATAATGAATGAGGAACTAGATAAGAGATTGGCTGAGTGGGTAGGATTTGTGTACTGTGGTTGCCCTGGTGGAGGTTACTTCTGGATGAGACCTGATGGTGGTCATAGTCCTGAGTATCCTATCTTCACCAACTCCCTAGATGCCTGCTTTAAGTGGCTTGTGCCAAAGTATATTGCTGAGGTATGTGTGCTACCTATGGGGCTAACCAGTATAATGAGTATCTATGCTTTCCTGTTTGCTGAGTGGTTGAAGGTTATGCAAGAGAAGGTAGAGCCTGCCTTAGCCCTATGCCTAGCAATAGAGAAACTAATAGATAAGGAGGAGACCAATGGTATTACCAAACAAGGACGAAATACCAACCAAGCAACTAACCCTGCGCCAGGACGAAATGATTGAGTGGATACTAACCAACACCGAGGAGGAGACAGAGTTTAGGGTACACCAATCTAATCTCTATACCGTAGTGGGTATAGATGTAAAGGAGAAGGAAAAGGACTAACATTATGTAAAGCTACATTATGTCAACTTGACAAGATACTATCCAGTATGTTATGATATACATATCAGTTGTAAAATTCTAAACGGAGGAGGTATGAATGAAACAAGGATAGTCACCGACCACCACTACTATGTTCCACTCACAGATGAGGAACATAAGCAAGTCAAGCAGATGGCATTGGATGCAGGACTTACTATTAAGAGGTGGGTTCAAGGGTGTATATTAACACAGTTGGCTAAACAAAATAAAAAGGAGGAGTAGGATGCATGTAAAGATTACAGGGAGGATAGAACTGGCCGGTGAGGAGATTTTCGTAGAGGTAGAGGGTGATGAGGGACAGTATGAGGAACAGGCTAGCAACACCTACGATAGAATAAGGAAGAAGCTCACACCGAAGGCGGAAATAAAAAAGGAGGAAGATTAAATGGCAGACCCAGTACAACTAACACAGGAACAGGTACTAGCCTCACTGATGGTGAGAGGATTTGAGGAAGGATATACAGGTACTCCACTCAGAGATTTCTGGGGTGTACTCAAGTCCGTGACCGGAGAAATGAGGACAGGACAAAGTGGCTCCTACCTAGTGGCTCTCTACAATTTTGAGGAGGTAGAGGTCATTGATTCAATAGAGCCGTACACCTCACCCATAGCACAGATAGATATATCTGCATCCAGCAAAGCCAAGAGTAAGATGGGTTACTTTGGTGCATCAATAGATAAGATAGTAAATGCCGGTCTGGCTCCAGATGTACCGCAGGCAGGAGCTAAGAATATGGATTACCTGCTTGGTAAGAAACTCCACCTACAATTTACTCCTGGACACATGGTCCCGAATAGGGATGAGGCTGGCCAGTGGTCGGATAAACCCACAAACTGCTGGACAGTAGTTGAAATTACCGGTGAGGCGGCTGTTGCTCCGGCACCAGTAGCCACAGGTGTACTTGCCCAGGCTGCGGCACCTGCTCCAGCTGGGGTAAGTGCTAGTCAGCAGGCCCTAGCCCTATTGGACGGTAAGAATGTCCAACAGTGGCACCAGGTAGTATTCACTGACCCGATAGTAAAGCAGGATACTACAATCCTCAATACCTTTATTGATGGGTCATTCCTAACCGGCATGGAGGCATCAGGTAAGGTAACCATTGATGAGAATAAAGTTTACCATGTAGTTGCTTAATTTATTGACCCAGCCCACCAGTTGAAACTGAGTAAGGGTAGCTACTACTGGTGGGTTGGGATGAGTAGATTAACAATTAAATAGCTTGCTGGTGCTGGAATAAGTGGGTAGACTAGCCTTTGGGCGGAACCTACAGGGTGTCAGCTTAATAGGTGGTGGGAGCCAGCAAGAGTGCCAGCTACCGCAACACATTCGGCTCGCTTTAGCACCTTCGGGTGATTCAAAAAGGAATTCTGGATGAGGGACAGCTGGCACAGCCTGAGCCGAGGTGGAGACTTGAGCCTATGAACAACATACTTACCACTGGAGATGTTGCTAGGTGCTAGAAGAACAAGTGGTGAAAAGAGTGGTCGCCAAGTCTGTATTTAGGGAGGAAGGCTCAGGTAGCTCTAGTGGGTGAGTAGATGACCGAAAGCCCACTAGGGCAGACTAAAAGGAAAGGAGGAAACAAATGAGTCTTGAATGGTTCAAATGTCCAGACCAACAACTAATCCCAGTTAAGGAATGTCTAACCAAATGTCGTATGGGGGATAGGTGCCTGACACTTCCGACCCTAACCATGATAGGTACGGAGAGGGAGTGGACAGGCACACCCTCCACCACACAGTTGCTTAATGGGACTATGTATTCATTCCTTAAACTTACCCAACCCTATGCTATAGACCCAGATGGTATGGCCTTTGCCCTATTAGGTACCAAGCACCACCAACAGTTGGGTGATATAGCCAAGACCCTTAACCTACCCTCCGAGATAGCACTCACAGATGAGGACAGGGACATCTTTGATTTGCTGGAGCCAGATAATGGTGGCTGGACCCTTACCGATTATAAAACATGGGGTTCATACAGAGTAGCCAAGGTCCTTGGTATAGTGGAGGCTGGCAAGAAACCTGACCCATCCGGTGAAGTGTATAAGAGGGGAGGTAAGTGGGGAGCAGTAGGCTCACCCAAGATGGTGACTGTGTTCCAACAGATGCCTCAGGAGGCTGACAATCATGATACGGAGCTACAACTTAACCGCTACCGGGTAATGTTAGAGGAGAGAGGACTGACTATAGGTAGGATGCAAATACAAATCACGGTTAGGGATGGTGGACTAGCCGTAGCCAGGTCAAGGGGTATAGAGAGGAATACTTATATGGTACCAGTTAAGAGGCTGGATAATAATGAGGTCAAGACATTCTTCCATATTAAAGCTAAGAACCTAGACGAGGCATTGACTATTGGGTCATGTACTACTCCATGTGATAACCGTGAGTGTTGGGATGGTGTCCGATGCCGAAGCTTTTGTGAGGTGGCTATGTATTGTAGTAAGGGACTGATTGAAAAAGGAGGTGGATAATGAATAAACTAGTCCTGTACGAGGACATGGATGGCAACGAGATGGTACTGTTATGTGATGAAGATTTCTACAAGGGTGTATTTGGTGATGGTGATATTAAAGTCACCGATGAAATAATCATTGACGAGGACTATGATTTACGAGGCTGGCCTACTAACAGGCCTTGGCAGACAGATTTTTAAGGAGGGAAGTAGATGAGTATGATATTTATCCTATGGGGTGAGGACAAATCCTGTAAGAATACCCTAGCCATGACCTTCCCTAAACCTCTAGTAGATATGGAGTTTGATATTGGTGGGTTTGACCGGGCCAATCGTAACCTGCCACATCTACCCATCAAGGACTGGGTAGCCAGTGGTAAGATAAAGTTGGAACAGTTCGTAGTACCAATTCAAATAGGTGAACTGGATGCCGTCAACGCTACTGTCAGACCATCCAAGATTATAGTTGGTATCAAGGAGATGTTCTACCAGTTTGCAGGTAAATTTATTATGCACCTAAAGGACCCAGACCTACGGACAATAGTGGTAGATACAGGCACACTACTATATGAGGACACCTGCTTAGGTTATCTCCAAGAACTACAGGAGAAACAACTACCACTCAGACCTGATGGTAAGGGACAAGATGGTAAGTTTCTCCGGACACAGTTGCAACAGCAGGAATATAGGGAACCATATACTAGGATGAGAGGGTTTATCTACCAAGCCAAAGCTCACGGTAAGAATCTAGTCCTTACCCACCATGCCTCCGACAAATATGGTGTAGTCAGGCAGAGGGATGGGTCAATGGGTATGGATAAGACTGGTGAACGCACACTCCATGGCTGGGCCCAACTCGGTGATGGATGTGATGTATATGGTAGAACCTATTGGGATCCTAAGGCTAAGAAGCCATACTTCAACGTGGAACTAGCCGAGGTTAAGGAACTAGAGGGTATGACCTTTGAGGAACCAACTTTTGATAAGATAAATACTGTTATTAAAATGTTAAGGGGTGAGGAATGATACTACTAACTGATGAGGAAATAATTAACTTGGTTACAGATTATCACTTTTCTGGGGAGCAAAACCGCCATATCCTAGCAAAAAATGTAGCCAAAGCCCAGCTAGAGAAGGTGGCGAAACACATAGAAGGGGAGTTAGTTCAATACTCAGTAATTGATGGGAGACTTTCAAAGTACATTGAAGGGACAACTCCATTATGGGCACTGCCTAATCTACTTCGGCAAGCCCTACTAGAAGAAGTAAAGGAATAACTATGGTTTGGAGAAATAATGACACACCGTAAGAATTTTGGAGTCGGTATGGCTAGGCGTATTATGTTGAGGGATAAGGGTGTTTGTATTTATTGTGGTAATATTGCCACCCAAATAGACCATGTAATACCAGCCTCAAAGGATGGTCCATCCATCACTGCCAATGGTGTTGCTTGTTGCACCCATTGTAACATGAATAAAAAAGGAAAATTGTCTGAAGAGTATTTGGTCAAAGGACTAGTCCACTTAGTTAGAATCGGTGAGGACATTGGCTGGGTTGATTCTCTCTACACAGACAAGCTATACAATATGTCTCATACTCAAGAACTTGCACTCAGATTGCTACTACAGAGCGAGTTATCACGCTCAGATATTAGCTTTTGTCTTAGTATTGATGAGGATACATTAGATGAGATAATTGGAGAAATGGAACTATGACTATTATGGTGGATACATTTGAACCAATACAAATTGAGGAATTGGTATCACAATCTGTACCTACTCAGAGGATGACTCTCAACCATGGGCCAATGGGTATAGCAGACTATATGTGGTTTGCTTGTGATGGACACCGTATCCAGGTAGAGAGGAAACAAATAGATGAGATACTGTCTGGTATGGACAAGGTGGAGGAACAGTTAAGGAGGGAGTTAGGTAATGAGATTGAGGAAACTATACTACTGTATGAGGGAACATGTGAACCCATACCAGGACTCAAGATGGCGGTTCAGAGTTGGAAGCTGGCCAAGAAAGGAAAGATTATGGTACCTAGCCATAAGTATAATACCAGCTATGGTGGGTTTCAGGCTTGGCTCAGTCAGTTGGATAAGGCTGGTATTACTATTGTCCACACATGTCATTATATTGGAACTGCTCATACATTGGTGGCTTTGTATAATAATTCCCAAAAACTGGAACACACTACCCTCAAGCGGTACATCAAGGAGAAGATAAGGATTGACCCATACAATGAGCATGTGATTAGTTTGATGGGGATTAAAGGAGCCAACATAGGTGAGGAGATAGGTAGGGCTTTGATTGATAGGTACGGTACAGCCTACTATACCATCATTCAGGACCCAGAGGGTTTAGCGGAGACCCTTGTAGGTGAGAAAAAACTAGGCATCAACCGTGCTAAGAAAATACTAAGGGCACTTGGGAGGGATGTATAAATGGAATGGGCGTATCTAGCTGGGTTTTTTGATGGAGAAGGTTCCATAGTCAGGCAATCCAAGTCAAGCTGTAAGATTAGCTTTTCCCAAAACTACCTACCCGTACTTGAGGAGATAAAGTTATTCCTAGAGGATTATGATATATATTCATGGGTAAGTTCTTATACCAATAAGAATAGGCAATATAATGCTAGCTACCAGTTACAATTCTCCGCCTCACCAGGCGTTAAGCTATTCCTAACAAATGTCCTACCATACCTAATCGTTAAAGCTGAAAAAGCAGAGGAGGCACTATCTATTATACCTTCTAACCCGAAACCAAGAGCCAGGCTAGAAGATGTTAAAGATGAGATAAGGTCCCTCAGAATCTTGGGTCTCACCTACAGTGAGATAATTGAGGAAACAGGAGTCAGTCGTGGTACCATTCAAAGGGCTATAGGGAGGACAACATGATACCTGATAAAATAACTTGTCAACAATGTGGTAAAGTTATTCTGTTAGTGGACCCAGAAGTATTGGCACAGGAGGCCGAGACCATCCGTAGCTTAAACCAAAAACTAAAAGACTTAGAGGATGAAGAAGTAATGTGTGAGATAATGGCTCCTAATGGAGAAAGTTTAGATATAACCAACTTGGATTACCAACATTATAAGAAAGGGACAATTAGGAAATTCATGAGGAGGCATAAGGATGACTAAGAAACTACCTAAAAAGACTCCAAGACAAATGGCTGAGGAACACTGGATGTGGTTAGAAAGCATACTGCTGGAGGAGATGAGGATGAAGATGAGGCTATTTAAGGATGCCTTTATACATGGGTATAAACATGGCAAGGAGGATGCAAGTGGAGTTCGCACCAGACAGGAAAAAAGATAAGAATGGGTGGATAATCTACCCAAGTGACACAAGTTGGAGAAAGTCTATATTCCCTCCACAGGTCATGAAGCATCCAGCTAAGATGCAGATGTGGTTGGAGAAGGATATAATAGAGTATGTATCCAAACCAGGTGATGTACTACTAGACCCATTTGGTGGTACTGGCACCCTACTAATTGCAACGCTGATGGGTAGGGTAGTTATATTACTGGAGATTGAGGATGGTTACCACCAACTACAACAAGAGGTGTATGATGGGTTAAAAGCAAACTCACCTGTGACTCCGGCAATACTCCTACATGGGGACAACAGGTTCTTGCTACCTATCCAGTGTAATCATATCATTACTTCACCACCTTATGCTGGTGCCATGGACATACGCAAGGTAAGGAAGGGAGATGAAGATGATGAACTGGTAGAGGCTGACCGGCAGATGGTGGAGTATAGTAAGGATAAGAGAAATATCTCCAAACTAAATACATTCCTTTATAACCAGGCTATGGAGAGGGTATATAAGCTCTGTTATGAAAGCCTAACACCTGGTGGCACACTTACTATTGTGATTAAAGATAGGATTGAGAAAGGTAAGAGGGTGTATCTAAGTAAGTGGGTTGACCGAGTATGTAAGAAGATGGGATTCACCGAACATTCCTGGTTTAAGTGGAAGGCTCCAGGTAGTAGGTTTACCAGTGACAGGAGGGCTAAGGGACTAGAGACGGTGGATGATGAGGACATAATTATTTATAGGAAAGTGGAGTGAGAATTCTAGTAGCCTGTGAGTTTAGTGCTATAGTTAGAAATGCCTTTACTAACCTAGGGCATGATGCCTGGAGTTGTGACCTACTACCTACTGAACAAAATGGTAATCACATACAAGGTGATGTACTTAAAATCTTGGATGATGGTTGGGATTTAATGATAGCACATCCACCATGTACGTATCTTTGTGTAACTGGAAATAAATGGATGAAACCTGAGTTTCAATCACGCTTCCCTGACAGAATGGAGAGAAGGGAAGAAGCAATATCATTCTTTATGGATTTAGCTTATGCACCAATAAATAAAATCTGCATAGAAAACCCAGTAGGTATTATGTCCACTATATGGAGGAAACCCAACCAATATATACATCCATATATGTTTGGACACCAACACACCAAAAAGACTGGGCTATGGTTAAAGAACTTGCCATCACTTAAGCCGACAGAAATAGTTGAACCAATACCTTATATTTACAAAGATGGTAGGCATGACTCTACTTGGCATATGGAAAGCCTCAAACTACCACCATTGGAGAGGATGAAAGCCAGGAGCCGAACTTTTACAGGAATTGCTGTAACTATGGCAAAACAATGGGGAGAAATTTAGATGTATTTTGCCCACGATGTAGACCATCAGTTCTATTATATGGGTGAGGAACAGCCATCAGGTAACACACTGAGGAAGTGGCTGATTGATTCCACACCACACCTGATTGGGATGGACATAGAAACCATCTCACTCAAGGAGCGGATAGCTATTGGTGTTAGTATAGCACCTACACCCAATATCTGTTTCTACTTCCCACTGTTCCCCAATGAGTCTCCAGTTGTTCCATGGAATATACTCAAGGACCCTAACATAATGAAGGTACTACACAATGCCATCTTTGACCTATCTGTGATGGATGAGTTTGACATAGACTTGGAGAACATAGCCGACACTAATGTTATGTCCAGGCTCCTGTGCCACAAGTATAATGGACTAGCTGACTTGGGCTGGGTACACAAGATGGAGGTACATGAGGTCAAGGATATGCTCAAGGAGGCTGGAGCCAAAATAATGCTTGACCTGCCACAGGAGGTAGTGGCTAGGAAATGTATGCAGGACTCCATGGCTACCCTTAAGTTGTACTATGAATTTCTACCACAAACTAACCTAGAATACTTTAATGTGGAGATGCAGACCATACCAATTATGATAAGGATGTCGGCTAAGGGACTATTGATAGACCATAGGGTAAGGCAACAGTTGGAGGTTGAACTAGATGATGATGTGGAGAGATATAGGGAAGCATGTGAGATGGCTGAGGCATTTAACCCTGGCTCACACCAACAAGTTGGTTGGATACTAGCCAAGCGTGGAGCCTATGATAGTTTTGGTAAGTTACCATTTACCTACAATGCCAAGACAAGACGTAGGACAGGTAAGTTATCCACTGCCAAGGAAGTATTACAGAAGATGGATGACCCATTAGCTCAGTTGATATTAGACTATAGGCGGGTAAAGTATGTACTCTCCCACTATGTTGTACCATGGGCTGAGGAGGACAGAGCCAGGACTAGGTATCATCTAGATGCGGCTACTGGTAGGCCAAGTTCTACAGACCCTAACATGCAGAATATACCTGGAGCCAAGTCACCTACAGGAATCAATGCTAGAGCCATGTTACTACCTGATAGTGGAACCTGGACTGATATGGATTTCTCCCAACTTGAGCTTCGTATCCTTGCATATATTTCACAAGATAGGGAGATGCTCCATATCTATGAGACAGATGGAGATATACACCAAGTTACATCTGATTTCTTAGGCATACTGAGGTCAACATCCAAGAATGTGAACTTTGGTATGGTATATGGAGGCTCTGACGATACATTGTCTGAGATAGCAGGTATTAGGTCCAAGGTTAGGGCTACACAGTTAAGGGAGATGTGGTTTAATTTATTTCCACAAGCAGGTGACTATATCCAGACTATGAATGAGGAGGTGAAGAGAGGTAGAGTTAAGGCTGTTACTATATTTGGTAGGGAGATGCGACTACCAACTGAGGATGAGGAGAACCTAGCGGCTAGGCAGAGAAAGGCTATTGATTATCCTTGTCAAGGTAGTGCGGCTGACATACTTAAACGAGCCCTTATCTATTGTAAGGATATGGATATGAGACTCCAGGTCCATGACGAGCTACTGATTGATGGAATAGAACTACCAGATAGGTTTAGTGGGTTGGAGCATATAGCTCCTTTCCGAACACCAATAGAAATACGCTACTTGGAGAGATGGGAATGATTTATCAATATATATGTAAGGAACACGGAATGTTTGAGGTCAGACAAAGAATGGAGGAGAAACATAAGGCGAACTGCCCTAAGTGTGGACAATTCGCCCAACGTATTTATTCTGATGTTATCCATTACTGGCCTGATTGTTTGTGGAACCCAGATGGTAGCAAACAGAGTCCAGATGAACTACCACCAGTTGGTTTCTAAGCCGGTTGGCGAAGTGGTATGCTAGCCACTCTCTTTCTATACTCAGCCCTACTTGATAGGATAGCATTAAACTCAGCCATTCTAATCTGTCCCTCAGCACGGTACCTATCAGCCAGTAACATATTATTAGCCACCACCTCCTGATACTGGGCAGCCTCAGAAATATAGCGGTCTATCTGTCCTATGTAGGTTTGTGACTGGGCCACCGCTGTCTGTGCCATACCCAATCTCTGAATGGTATCGTCCCTATATCCGTTGGCTATACTAACCCAACCAGCAGACTCATCTATATAGCTTCTAAGATTGGATAACCTCATACCTGCCTCCTGTACATAAGCCGCTGCCTGTTGTGCCCTGGTTTGGGATATCTGCATCTTAGCTCTGGCATAGTCGGCAAAGATAGGTGCAACGTTGGGACCACCATCGTTCAGTTGGTTGATGAGTAGCTCACCCTCAAGTAACCAAGCTGTTGGACTAACAGTTGCTATGTCAAGGTCAACAGTTGATATTTTACCTAAGACCGCATCGGCCCCAGCTATTGCTCCATTGATAGCTGTCCTTAGATTAGTTATATCATCGGTGATATTAGCCAACACATCAGCCGCATTATCTGTGGTTCCGTTACTAACTAGGTACTCACCCATCTTACCAGCCTGGTCATGTGCCTCATTTATATAGTCGGTTACGGTATTCAGTGCGGCTGTAATTAGGGTATGGACAGCAGTAGTTAGCCCAAGCTCTGTCCTAATAGTAGCTAGGTCAACCACGCATTGGTGTTCACAGTTGACAGCCTTAATTAAGAAGGCATAGGCAGCAGCACCCTTACAGACAACCTCATCAAGTAGTGCAGGATAGCTAGGAGCTGTAGCAGTTAGTGGGGCCGTATGTTGCTTCTCATAATAGATGGCTATATGTTCCTTATCGGTAAGTTCTATCTGAGACTGTCCAGCCCGCTGGCTACCTATATACATGAAGTCGTTCCAGATACTAAAGGCTACTGACTGTTGAGGAATCTTATCAACAGGATATTCAACACCAGTTATCCTGATGAGGTTGGTGATGATGGCGGATATGTCTATGCCTAGGGTATCCTTCTTATAGGTAATATGGCAATTAACCTCACTACTGTCTAGTTCTCCTCCACCAATATGAGCTATCTTACCATTGATGTAGTCCATGGTATAGTCGGTGTCTCTGGTGCAAGCATTTCCTGAACTGTCCGTAACTGTCTCGGACTCAGGCTTGATTGGTTTATTGTCCAATTCAACAAATACTCCATAGGTGTCATCAACAGTCCAGTGTTCACCAACTACATCTTGGACTATGGTATGTTCATACACAGCCTCTAGTGGATAGTGCCTACTCAGGTCATCCACGGCTCTTTGGATACACCTGTCAATTTCAGTAGATGCCCAAATTCCTGCACCACCAATCGGGTCTGCTATATCCAACCTCACCTGTGTTGTGTATTCTCCTAGATACCTTGTATTAAATGCCATTTCTTACCTCCTCAGCATATTTCAATTATGTGTAGGACTAGCCAGATTAGGAATCCAAATACACCACCAACACCTACCCACCAGCCCTTACCTAACCTCTGCTTCTGTCTCCGTAGCATATCGGTTATGTGTTCTCCTTGGGCAAAACCCCAGAACCATAGGAATACTTTATATAGGTCATATATTATCTTTCCCATTTCTATTCTCCTTCTTTAATGCCCACTTCATGAGGTCAAGTACAATTTGTTGGATACCACCACCCAGTTTATTGAAGTTACAAAACATCTCCCATACTGTAGGTTTCTTCTTATTATCCTGCATCCCTTATGTCCTCCAGTATAGCCTTTATCTCAGTTTGTCCAGCCCTTAGCTCATCTATCTCAGCAAAGGCATCCCTTACTGGTTCAATAATAGACTGTTTAGTAGGTCCATCAGTAAATATCATAGTTCCGTGAGGCTCACCGCCTCGCTTCCAGTCCTCGTCAAAGTTATCGTGTAACATCCTGTAGCCATTGCCATTAGCAATATCACAGAGGTTATTTCGCTCTGTCCAATTATCGTAATGCTCTGTATATTCCATTTCTCAACTCCACTAAACTATTCTATGAGCTATCATAAAAGAATCCGTCAGTATTTTAGTATCCTCCACAGTTGCTACATGCTGTGCCCACTGTAACTGTAGATTACCTGCTGTGTCTCCCCCTATATAATAACCCATTATCGCAACAACTTTAGTAGTATTATCTACTCCATCAATAGTGCCCTCGGCTGTTAAATCATAATTAAAAGCAGCAGTGGCGGGGTTAGCAAAGCCTCTTAACCCACGAAAAGCACCATTAGTAGGAACCGTGAACAAGTAATCTATATCGGGTGTTGCAGAAGCTGAGGTTACATATAAAACTATAGTTACCAACCAATTCTCATCAATCCCTACTGCTATGACTAGGTCATCGTCATTTTGTAAGCCTTCATCATTATTTATAGCCTCATCATCAGGCTTTATAACCATAGCCTGCCCGTGTAATCCAGTAAATAAGGCAGCGTGAGTGGGTATGTCAAGTACAGCCCTTTCTTCCATATTACCACCAGTTCCTACCAAGTAATACTCATCAGTAACGGCTGGTAGTTCGTCCGCAGTTACCCTTGTTCCTTTTATCAGGGCATCCCCAGCAGCAGCAGGAGCAGCAAACTTGGCTCGTGCTGAAGCATCACGGACTACGAGCTTAGATGCTGTGGCTGCCGATACTGCTCCATGAGCTGTAGTTGTGTTTGCGGTATGGTCATATACTACATTGGATGTTGAAGCTTTGGTAGTCTCAGCATCAGTCCCACCAGCAGTATCATCAAGGTGGTCGGAGATACTAGCAGGCTGTTGAACTACCTTTGAGGAAGCATTTAGGGAAGCAAGTCCAGACGCAACAGCCTTACCCAAAATGGTCAATGTTTCAGCCAGTGTTTTCTTAATAAACACTCCTACACCAGAAGCTATGAGGAAATCACTCACTGCTGTAGCCAAGGAATGTTTGATTTTCTCGGTGTCAAGTTCCTCTATTGCGGTCTGAACTGTTGTAGCCGCAATATCTCCAGTTGGTATAAAAGCAACCGAACCAGCATTAACGGTAGCAACACCTCCACTGGGAAGTGCTTGTGTTAGCCTATAATCGTTTGATTCTTGGAACTCTCCATTACCTTTATAAATAAACCTGTAGATAAGTTTTACCTCAGGTGAAAGGTTAAGAGCAGCCAAAATAGGTTGCACTTCTGCCCTCGCCAAGGCAATAACATTGTGGGCAGTAGAAGCATGAGTTGGGATTATGTAAATTGGTCTGTCTATATCATTTGTGGCATATACCCACATGCAGACAAAATCACTTGCTCCGACATTGGTAAGGGTATAGTTATCAGTATCCAGATATTGTGGTTGAACTCCACTACCTGCATAGGGCAAGGATGAAGCAACCCAAGTATAGATAGATGCACTTGCCTTATAAACAATCCTGCAAGTGGTCTGCTGTGATATTACTGATTCTAAGTCCTCATCCCAAATAATACCACTCTCTATTTGTAGGGCATTATCAGTATCTGTAGTTGGTAAGGTTAAAGTAAGTCCACTTTCATATCTCAACCCTACTGTAAAGTGTGCCCATTCGTGCCAATTTAGATTCCTGATATGACCGTGATGTTCCCTATGGATAGCACCATTTGTTCCATTCCAGAAAACAACAGCAACATAAACATTGGCCTTGAAATCAGGTAGTTCATCAGAACATTTCAGTGTCCCACTGGTGTCATCAAAGTAGAACCAATAAACTGTATTATCTGTTAGGGTTTCGTAGGTATCTATATCACAGGTGGTACTCCCAGATATTACTTTTTGAGTTCCATTAAACCAGTAAGTAATACCCGTAGCGACTGTAAGGATGTGGGTAGCATCAGCAAATGTAACTGCTCCTATTGTTTGGATACCATGCTTTTGCCTATATCCAGGGTGGTCATCATCTAGTAAGGAAGCCGATGTCAATGCCAGCCCATGGTCTAACTGCCCTGCCTCTGCCCCAGTAGTTTGATGGGAATGGTCAGCACTTTCTAGCCTATATCCTGTATGTGGGTCAACCGCCGCCACATGGTCGTATGCCCAGTTAGAACTAATAGCGGAGGTGGCAGCAGCATCTACTGGTACATCATCTAACCCTATTATTGTCTCACCATTGGCAAACCTAATATCAGCGGTGGCAATACTGGCACCATACAAATCTATACCATAGGTAAAGGCACTAGCACTTACATTAACATCACCTATTAGGACAGCAGCATCCATCTGTCTACCTGCACCACCTACAGCCTCGTTCTTTATATAGATACCAACATCATTGGAGGTAATGGTCTCGTCACCTCTTGTCTGGATACTAACAAGTAGTCCGTATAGGTTGGCGGCATTGAGTCCTGAACCTTGACTGATATGGGAGGTTAGTCCTCTAACATCTCCTGATACCGTTATACTACCAGCCGAGTAGTCAGCATGGGATATGGAACCTTCAAGCATGGCTACGTATTTGGAGGCTGCTGCCATCTTGGCCTCAAAGTATCCACCTCTAACATTGGCTCCAGAACTGGCAGCATTACCATATACCCTTGACCTTATGCCAGTTAGGTCCCCACTGGTAACTGTTGACTTGAGGGTAATCCAGATACCATTAGCGGCTACGGTTTCTGATGGGAAACTAACCAAGACAGCCTGGCTGTTGGTGGATAGGGAAGCCACACCTCGGACAGTAAGCCTCTCCGTTATCTGCCAAGGAGTTGAGGCAGCTATGTATGACCTAGACTCCATATCCAGAGCTACTTTGCTGTCTGGTCTACCTTGTTTTTCAGGATAAAATTCAGTTAGTTTCATTTCAGTCCTAACATCCATCGTGTATATTCAGGAGTTCCAATACTAGGTATGCCCTGGCCTATCCCAAGCTCAGGGTACTTAGCCTTAAATTTCTCTAAGTCGGCTGGACCAGTTATTGGGCCAAACTCCTCCAATGCTTCTGTTACCTTTCCCTGTTTAATTATCTTATCATAGACCGTTTGGCTCATACCAGCAAGCTCAGCCATCTTTTCTGGTGTGGGCATCGTGGTGGTAAATGGCATTGTTACACCAGGTAATCCAGTCTCGGTAATTGGAGGTGTTGGGCCTTTCAGTAACTTGTCTATTGCCTTCTGTACAGATTCCTCAACAACAGCACCATCAACTACCTTCTCTGGTGTAGAGGGTTGTGGCTTGGATAACCATTCAGGTAGACCAAAGTCTGAGGTTACTTCACCCAAAGCCAGTTCAAGGTCATATACCCCTTCATCCCTATTGTAGCGGTGGATGAGGTTAGTGACTCTGGTAATGGCATCAGAAGGATACACAGTGCCTTTATCAGCCCAGAACACTACCTCATTACCATAGGCTGTAGTACCTGCGGTGACATAAGCCCTAACATAGTATTTTGTTCCCGCTGTTAGACCTGTCATACTGGTGGTGAAAGCCCCAGTTGAGCTAGTTGCACCCTCATCTGTCTTGCTATCAGAAGTTGTAGGAGTGCCAGTAGTATTCCAACAAACTCCGTGTGCTGTGGGATTATTGTTCCCTATACTGGTTATGTTACCGTTACCTGTAGCTGTAGTTCCATCTATGTTTGTTACTGTCTGGGTAGTTACAGTTGATGGCGTTCCATCTGTGTATGTGTATATATAAGCCAAATCATAGGTAGAATGGTCAGTCCAATCAGTCACATAAGAAGTTTGTTCCTCTCCATCTTTAGTACTAGGAGCTCCCTGAAAGCTTATATTTGCGAAATTAGGAAAGTCGCCCGATGGACACTCTGCTAATATCCTCACTTCTTCATTACAAAAGATTGGAGTTGTAAGTACAAGTTCTTCCCAAGTAGTTGTGGTCTGTAGACTATTAGCAGCCATCAATAGTTGACTTGCTAATAAGCTATCGTCAGAAACTTTCCTGATAGTATAGGTTACGTTCCCAGTAGGACTTCCTGACTTAAATAGCTTAAAAGATAGTCTGCTAATTACACGGTTGGTTACTGTCAAACGCTGCCCAACACGAATAACACCAAATCTGAATTGTGTTGTATTATTAGATAAAAGTTGTTCTTCGGTTGCCATTAGTGTCCCCTCTGGTCATCTATTTCCACCTTATCATATGGTTCTACCTGTGAATCGTGTGGTATCACCAGTCTACCACCTAATATTTCGGACTTTAACTTGCTGAGTATAGCAGCTGCCCTAAGGTCAGCATTGGCTTGGCTAGTAATACTACCAGCTTTGAAGGTTTCTATAACCTCATGGTACTTGGCTATTTGAGCATCATCTTTGGCTGTACCTACAACTATTGGATATGCTGCTGTATTCCATTCACCAGTTGGGTCCTGATTACATAATACCACTATGCTATTGGGTATAAGGAGGATAGACTTCTCCACATACTCCAAGAACCAGTGGGCCTTGTCTGAGTAGTAGGTCTCATCTGCTGTATCGGTGGTTTGTGGATACACAAGCTGGAAGGTCTTACTATTTTTAGCTCGGAGGTAACACTTGGTCATCCATATCAACCTATATAGTAGGGCTGCGGCGTTCTCAAATGGCATTTGGTTAATATCAAATACAGGACTGAAGGAGTTAATAATACTATCCTGAGTACCAGCGAAGGCACTGAGGGTCCAGCCCAATGCTCCCTCTATAATAAGCTCAATTAAACCATATACTGTATGGGTGGCATTGAAGGTGTTGGAATAGGGAGAAGCTAAACCAGCCTCAGTCCAAACAGCAGTATTATCCTCAACAGTTTCTCCACTGGTGGTGGGCCAGGTAGGCTCACTACTACCTGAAGTCCCAGCCGTGGTACATTTATAGATATGCCCATTCGGTGTAACTGGGCCAACAGTCTGGTTCTCTACATAAGCCACACTGGCTTTCCAAATATTTATTCCGGCAATTACCTTCATCTCACGGAGATACATCCACATGCCTTCCGCATATATTTGGTAGATGCGTTCTCCTTGAATGGAGATAATTTGGTGGGACTTAACCCAAAGTGTAGCGGTGTCTACCTTATCTGTGGTGGAACCACTCTGTGCTGTGGTATCGTAGCCATATCCAATCTCAAACTCTTTCCCATCTAGGTCTAGGGCATCCAAAGCATTATCACGGTTGGATAGTCCTATGACAGCCCTATCCCTATACGCTTCCTCATGGTGTTCTAAGTAGAGGAGGCGGGAAGAATAGTCGGTAGAGTTTATATAAATCTTGATGTAGGGAACTCTACCGCTAACTCTTTGGGTATCTATTAGGGCTTGGGTTATAGTCCCTAAAGCTACTGTTCGTGGCATATTATTCCCCAAGTAGAGGAGGGGTAGTTAGCCCCTCCCTACTATTCTAGTTAGGCTATATCTAGGTCCACTTCAAACCAAGACATACCACACTTTACCTTAGTAGCAATACGGTCAGTTACAACTACCATAGACAACCCAGCTCTAGGTGGTAAAACTACTCTACCATCTATGTTGGCCACATAGGCAGCACCAGGAACGGCATCATCAGCATGGGTTCCTAGAGTCATACCTCCTGCAGTGACCCAACCATTATTAACTACAGTATGTCCAACATCACACCAGGCATTTCCACCATAGTTGCCATTCCCATTCAGCTTCTTAGGTGTAAGGTCTTGGGCACCTGGTTGTACCATACCAACAGGATGTAAACAATAGATAATTGCTATGGATGCCATTGTTGTGGAATTACCTTCCCACTGTGGTGCATACAGCCTATCAATAATATAGGACTTAGTAGCATCACCGTTCCAAACTGTAAGCATGGCAGTAGTAGTTGGTATGGCTGCAACTGCCGCAACAGCAGTGGTACAGTCAACCCTAACACTAGCTCCAGAAGCACACAAAACTGCATAGGGTGGTAGTGCCTGTGCTATATAGGCATTACCATTCTTATCACCACTCATCTCAACCGCAGCACTTCCACCAAGTACTTGCCTTACTTTCATTAAAAACGACATTTGTTCTTCTCCTTAAATTTTAATTAGTTAAACTATCCTACTTAAAGGCCAATTAACAACTAATCTTCTATAAGCTCTACCTCCTCTTCCCATAAATGTAATTCATGTCCAAGGTGTGTGGTTTTAAGTGTTACGTTTATTTCCTCCAACACACCCAAAACATCAGTTAAGCTATCACCACCAAGACCAACTGGTTTAGTCCTAACAGCATCTTCTGCCTTAGCAACCAGACTTTCACCATCTTCATCTACCAGTCTTACGGCTGGGCCATAATCACTTACACCAACTCCTATACTATCCTGTGATGTTTTTCTCGGCATTGTTATTCTCCTTTAGGTGCAGCAGGACGCCCACCAGTTTTCTCACGAGCCATAGAGTGGCACATAGCTATAGCCTGTTGCTGGTCTCTACCACCTCTTACCTCAGTGGCTATACAATCGGAAATAGCGGCCTTAACCTGGCTATCTGAGCTATCCTTACTTAATCTATCTACTGCTGTAGGCATATTACACCTCTATGAATTTCTCAAGGGCTAGTACCACCGCTCCCTCAATCTCAAATGGCCTATCCATATTGTGGTGACACTTATCACAGGTTGCGGCCACTGTCTCAGGGAGTTTTACTTTCCCAATGGTGAAGTCCTCAGTCCTCTCGGTATTCATTAGGATACCATGTGCTTCAACGAAGGCATCCCATCCAGGTGATACAGGTTTCTTATCTGGATTGTTGGGACCAGTTAGTCCCTTTTGTCCATTGGGCTGGTTATCACCATGTACCTTGATTAGGGAGTCACGGACTTCAGAAATCTCCTTGTATGCAGGGAACAGGGCTGTACGTACTTTGGCTAGACCCATGCTAACCCTGACAGGTAGCTTCTCCTGCATTATTTTGTCCAGTCCATCCCACGCTGCAAAGACTTCACCATTTGAAAGTTTCATTACTTCTCCTTTATTGGAATCATATTCTCATCCAGCTCTACTGCTGGTTTGGGTTGTACTTTAGGTTTCTCCACCAATTTCTTTGGCATACCATCCTCCTAAACAATCTCAATTAACGGAATACCATATAAGGTAGCATTTAGTAATACCCTAAGGTAAGGGACATCACCCTCAGCTATGGTACAACCAGTGGCCACAACTGGGACTACATTATAACAGGTCTCATCAAAGTGAAAGAGATTAGCCCAACCAGCACCAGTGGTCTCAAATGATGCCCAGGCTTTTGGTACAGAACCACCAGTTGTAGAGAAGATGGTATATTCCTCTCCTATGGCGGCGGCATTGGCACCGTATAGCTGGTTGTCCAGCCAGAGTGGTGCAGCCCTCGCTGTAGCTGCAATAGTAGCTCCATCAATGGCAGTAATCTTAAGCCAGGCAGCAAACATACCACTGAAACCAGTAAGTCCAGCCAGTTTGGCACCTGTGGTGTGTAAATCACAAATAAATTGGGCAGCCCCTACTGATGTTGGACCATCACCAGCTTGGTTTCTTACTTCAGCTAAACCAGCTATAGGGAATATACCCTTAGTTCCAGTTGTTACCAGACAGACGAATATTCCTCTATCATAGCTTGAGCCAGAACCAGAAGTGGCACCATACAGCCTAATCAGACCACCTTGGTATGCACTGGAGTTCTCTACAAAAGTTGTGGTGGCAGGGTCACCATAAGTACCTGCCCTTATCAGACAGGGCCCAGCAGAACCAGTAGCATCGGGAGATATGGTGATGTCCGAAAAATCAATGCCATGGCCTGTGATAGTACCAGTAAAGTCTATGCCTGTGACCATGGTACCTAAGTCTATGCCTGTAGTTATGGCACCAGCCTGTGGGTCAATATCAATGGCTGTGGTCATACCACATCTTATGTATATACCCTTCTCAATAGTGGATGCAGTAGCACTGGCATGTTTATCCAGAGCAAGTAACGCATCCACGTTGGTATTACCCGCAGCATTGTAGAGATATAGGTACATACCGTAGACCTTGAAGTTGGCACCAAGCGAGGCATTTTGGGTTATTTGTATATCACCAAAGAAGCAGGTTAAGATACCCTTAGTGTAGGTGGAAGTCCCTGTGTCAGTTAGGACACCACGAACACCAGCATAGATGGCTCCTGGGTCACCATAAGTGGAACCATCTATGGTACTACCAGTAGCAACATGGACTTGACCTTGGATACCCCAACCCATACCAGGGTAGGCATTGGCAGCCGTGAGGTCTCCGTCCAATGTTAGTTTACCAACGATGGCTATGGGACAGGCTGTACCAGCAGTTGCAGGGGCGTAGGTTAACTCCACCCGTGCTGACTTGTGGGAGGCTACCTCTACCCCTACATAGGTATCAGTGATGTAGATGGTAGAATCACCAGTATAATAGGTGTTGGTGATACCATCCAATATCTTCCGTACATTGTACTTTGTTCCTGGCCCGGAATCACCACGTATGGTGATATACCCGGCCTCAAGGGTAATTGCTTTTACATCAGCCATAATAGCCCTCCTTTCCTAAATTGTTACATATCCCCATGGAGCCAGGAAAACTTGGCAGGTTTTGAAGTCATCATCGGCAACACAAGTAGCCTTGGCTCGGATATACCTCCTGTTAGTATTGAATAGACGGACTATGGTACACGGTGTCTCGTCACCATCTATGATACCTGAGCCAACTGCACCATCCACACCAAAGGCTGCTAGGGCTTCTAGGTCACCAGTAGTAAATGCTTCGGTATCACTACCCTCAATTATAAGGGTGAGGGCATCACTTGCGACGGCCGCAGCCGCATCGGCAATAAATACCGCACACATACCCTTGGCTGCTAGTCCACCAAGAGCAAGGGTATCAATGACTACGAAGCCTCCATCATTTCTAGTTGTGCTGGTTGGAGAGCCATAACTATCTAGGTTGGCATAAGTCCAATCAGCGGTTGTATCGGCTAGAACTAAATTAGCATCAAAAGGCATTTTATTCCTCCTTATCTGTATAGGTTATTAACGTAGCTATGTTGGGAACCAGTAACCAGAACATCTACATCACCGAAGTTCCCACCATTAGGAGCATCTTTACCAAGTCTGATGTATCGTTTGGGTGTGGAGAACCTACGAACCATTGTTAGTCCACCACTAACCCAGTTGGGAATTCTACCTGCACCAACTTGTGTGCCTGCACCGGTTCCAGTTGTGGTTGTTATTGCGGCACCAGAAGTTGGGTAGGTATCTCCGGATGACTGCATCTCCACAAACAGCTTACCAGTTCCACCAATAGTTAGAAGTTTTCGGCTAATCTCACGGATTACTCCCACATCGGAACTCTCAGTACATACCTGACCAATATCAGTAGCAAGGTAGGCTGTAGTAGCAGTAACAATTACCTCTATGATATAGGCATACACCCGTGGAAATGTTAGTAGGGAACCCCAACCACCAGTTAGGTTGTCCGAATCCTC
>Ga0307378_10000981_pt1 | contig 47188 bp, 32 predicted proteins | sample UN1MG_FD_202238 | JGI IMG/M metagenome (GOLD analysis project Ga0307378, IMG submission 202238) | Soil microbial communities from Risofladan, Vaasa, Finland - UN-1 | ecosystem: Environmental > Terrestrial > Soil > Coastal area > Acid sulfate soil | place: Finland: Risofladan, Vaasa | collected... | reverse complement strand
CCGCTGACGGACGATTCCACCGGGGACCCTGACTCCGACAACCTCGACAACCTCGGCGAATACAACGCCAACACCAAACCCGGCAACCCCGACACCGAAGGAGACGGCATGCCTGACGGCTGGGAGGTCGCCAATAGCCTCGACCCGCTGACGGACGATTCCACCGGGGACCCTGACTCCGACAACCTCGACAACCTCGGCGAATTCACCGCGAACACCAACCCCAATAACCCGGACTCGGACAGCGACCTGATGCCGGACGGCTGGGAGGTCACTAATGGCCTGGACCCTCTGACGGACGATTCCGCGTCCGACCCGGACCTTGACAACCTCGGCAACCTCGGCGAATTCACCGCGAACACCAACCCCAATAACCCGGACTCGGACGGCGACCTGATGCCCGACGGCTGGGAAGTCGCCAATGGCCTGGACCCGTTGACGGATGATTCCGCCGGCGAATATGACGGCGACGGCCTGACCAACCTCCAGGAGTACGCGGCCGGGACCAACCCCTACAACCCCGACACCGAAGGCGACGGCATGCCCGACGGCTGGGAAGTCGTTAACGGCCTCGATCCGCTCAACGATGATTCCTGGACTGATTATGACGGCGACGGCCTGACCAGCCTCCAGGAGTTCGGAATAGGCACTAATCCCAACAGTTTCGACACCGACTCCGACGGCATGCCGGACGGCTGGGAGGTCGCCAATGGTCTCGACCCGTTGACGGATGATTCCGCCGGCGACCCTGACCTGGACAGCCTCGATAACCTCGGGGAATACACCGCCAACACCAATCCCAACAACCCCGACAGCGAGGCCGACGGCATGCCCGACGGCTGGGAGGTTACTAATGGCCTCGACCCGCTCACGGATGACTCCGCGGGAGAATATGACAGCGACGGGTTGACCAACCTCCAGGAGTACGCGGCCGGGACCAACCCCTTCAGTTTCGACACCGACTCCGACGGCATGCCCGACGGCTGGGAGGTCGCCAACGGTCTTGACCCCCTGAACGACGATTCCGCGGGCGACCCGGACCTTGACAATCTCAGTAACCTCGGCGAATACAACGCCAACACCGACCCTAACAACCCGGACTCGGATGCCGACGGCATGAGCGACGGCTGGGAGGTCATAAACGGCCTGGACCCGCTCACGGATGACTCCGCCGCGGACCCTGACGGCGACGGCCTGACCAACCTCCAGGAGTACACGGCGGGGACCAACCCCTTCGGTTCCGACACCGACTCCGACGGCATGCCCGACGGCTGGGAGGTCGCCAACGGTCTTGATCCCCTGGTTAATGATTCCGCGGGGGACCCCGACGGCGATAACCTCCTCAACCTCGCGGAATACAATGCCGGCACGGACCCCCTCAATCCCGACACCGACGGTGACACGCTGTCGGACGGCGACGAGGTCAATCTTTATTTTACCAATCCTCTTTCCGCGGACACGGACGCCGATCTCATGCCGGACGCCTGGGAGGTGGCGAACGGCACCAATCCAACGGTCGCGGACGCGGACGCGGACCCGGACAGCGACGGGTTGACGAACCTTGAGGAGTTGGGAGCGGGCACGAACCCGGTCAATCCCGATACGGACGGCGACGGCATGTCCGACGGCTGGGAAGTGACCTACAACTCCTGCGTCAATCCTCTCGCCGGCGACTCCCTGCTTGACCCCGACCTTGATACCCTGGCGAACCTGACCGAGTACCTCATCCATACCAACCCCTGTAATCCCGACACCGACGGCGACCTCATGCCCGACGAATGGGAATACATGAACAGCGGGTGCCTGGCGGCCGGCACGGCTGACGGCGGCCTGGACCCGGACAACGATTACCTCACCAGCTTGGAGGAGTTCCAGTATTCTCCCCTGCTCGATCCCTGCAACCCGGACACCGACGGCGACGGCATGAACGACGGCAACGAGGTCTTCCTGGGCGCCAACCCCTTGAGCTCGACCATTGCGCCGGTGGTGGTGAAACAGGGCCTGGACGTGATGGTGACGGCCTATTCCGGAGACCGGTACGCGCCCTCCGTCGCCTTCGGCGCCACCGAGTACGGCGTCGCCTGGTACGACAGCCGGGACGGGAACAATGAGATTTATTTCAGCCGGCTTTCGGCCACGGGGGTGAAGCGGGGCGTGGAGAGCCGCATCACCTTGAACAGCAGCGTCAGTCAGTACCCGCGGATGGTCTGGACCGGCACCGAGTTCGGCGTGAGCTGGGAGGAAAACCGCGACGGCAACTATGAAGTCTATTTCACCCGCATCTCTCCCTTCGGGGAAAAGCTCGGCGTGGACCTGCGCATGAGCTTCAACGGGAGCGAGAGCCACGCGCCCTCCCTGGCCTGGACCGGCTCGCAGTACGGCGTGGCCTGGTACGACAACCGCGACGGCAACTGGGAGATCTACTTCTCCCGCTTCAACGCGGTCGGGACCAAGCTGGGCGTGGACACCCGCATCAGCGCGGGCGCCAATGATTCCCAATACCCCTTTCTGGCCTGGAACGGGACCGAGTTCGGGCTGAGCTGGGAGGATTATCGCGACGGCAACCGGGAGATCTACTTCACCCGCGTCTCCTCCCTGGGAGTCAAGGTCGGCTCCGACCTCCGCATCACCACCAACAATTCCACCAGCTATTCGCCCTCCATGGTCTATACCGGATCGGAATACGGCGTGAGCTGGTATGACAGCCGCTACGGCAACGAGGAAATCCTCTTCACCCGCGTCTCCGATCTGGGCGCCAAGATCGGCTCGGACCTCCGCGTCACTTATAACGGGAGCCAGTCGGAGTTCCCGGCCCTGATCTGGGACGGCTCCGAGTTCGGCGTGACCTGGCAGGATTACCGGGACAACAACTGGGAGATTTACTTCGCGCTGCTCTCGTATGCGGGCATGAAGCTCGGGCCGGACATCCGGGTGACCAGCGCCGAGAACGACAGCGCGACCCCCTCCATCACCTGGTCCGGCTCCGAGTTCGGCGTGGCCTGGCGCGATTACCGCGACTATTCCAACGAGATCTTCTTCACCCACGTGGCCATGGACCTCGACGGCGACGGCGTTTCCAAGGAACAGGAAATCGGCGTTTACGGGACCAACCCCTATGACTGGGACACCGACGGCGACCAGATGCCCGACGGCTGGGAGATCGAAAACCTCGCCTGCGGCCTGGGCCCGCTGGCGGGAGACTCGCTCCTGGACCCCGACGGCGACGGCGTCACCAACCTCCAGGAATACCACGACGGCACCATGCCCTGCGGCTTCGACTCCGACGGCGACCACATGGACGACTGGTGGGAACAGATGTGGACCTGCCTGAACCCCGCGGCCGGCGACAGCCTGCTCGACCCGGACGCCGACGGGCTGACGAACATCCAGGAGTTCCACCTGGGCACCCGCCCCTGCGACCCGGACACGGACGACGACGGGCTCTCGGACGGCGACGAGGTCCTCAACCTCACGGACCTGTTTGACTTTGACAGCGATGACGACGGCCTGCCCGACGGCGCCGAGGTCAACTTTTACGGGACCAACCCCCTGGTCCCGGACTCGGACATGGACGAGGACGGCCTGCCCGACGCGGTCGAGACCGGCACCCTGGTCTATATTGACGGCAAGGACGCCGGGACCGTGGTGAACAACCCGGACACCGACGGCGACGGCGTGGGCGATGGCAACGAGGTCATCCTGGGCGCGCACCCGCTGGATCCCCGGGTCGCCCCCGGCGTGGCCTCGCTCGAGGAAACCATGCTCACCGCCAGTTCCAACTACCGGTATTGGCCCACCGTGGCCTTTGACGGGTCGAATTACGGCGTCTGCTATTACGACAGCCGCGACGGCAACAGTGAGATTTACTTCAGCCGGCTCTCCGCCGCGGGCGACAAGATGGGGACCGACCTCCGCGTGACCCTCAATCAGTATTCCAGCGAGCACCCGTTCATGATCTTCACCGGCTCCGAGTTCGGGGTGAGCTGGGAGGACCAGCGCGACGGCAACTGGGAAGTCTATTTCACCCGCCTCGATTCCGCGGGAACCAAGATCGGAGTGGACCTGCGCGTCTCCAGCACCAGCGGAGAGAGCCGGGCGCCGTCTCTGGCCTGGTCCGGATCGGAGTACGGCCTGAGCTGGGAAGACAACACCTCCGACAACTTCGAGGTGTATTTCGCCCGCCTGAACGCGGCCGGGACCAAGCTCGCCAACGACCTGCGCGTCTCCTATGGCGTTAACGATTCCCGCCACTCCTCCCTGGCCTGGACCGGCACCGAGTTCGGGGTGAGCTGGGAGGACCGCCGCCAAGGCGGCGGAGCGGTTTATTTCGGCCGCATTTCTCCGGCCGGAGCCAATATCGGCGCCGAGCAGCGTGTGGCCTATACCAACTACTATTTGTATAGCCCTTCCATGGTCTGGAGCGGATCGGAATACGGCGTGAGCTGGTACGAATATCGCTCTCCTAATTACAACTACGAAATCTATTTCACCCGCCTGACCAAACAGGGAAGCAAGATCGGCTCGGATGTCCGGGTCACTTTTGATCCGGCAAACTCCTATGAGCCATCCCTGGCCTGGACCGGAAACGAATATGCGGTGAGCTGGCAGGATGACCGGGACGGGAACTGGGAAATCTATCTGGCCCTGCTGTCCTCGCCCGGGCTGAAGGTCGGCCCAGACCTCCGTATCAGCTTTGCCGTCAATGACAGCGCCAATCCGGCGCTGATCTGGTCCGGCAAGGAGCTCGGCCTGGCCTGGCGCGACGACCGCGACTATTCCAATGAAATCTATTTCGCGCACATGGGCCTGGACATGGACGGCGACGGCGTGGGCATGACCGACGAGACGGACGTTGACCTCACCGACCCCGACAACTGGGACACCGACGGCGATAAGATGCCCGACGGCTGGGAGCTCGAAAACCTGACCTGCGGCCCCGGCCCCCTGGTGGGCGATTCCGCCCAAGACCCGGACGCCGACGGGGTTAGTAACCTCCAGGAGTACCACAACGACACCAAGCCCTGCGGCTTCGACCTCGACCTCGACCACGTGGACGACTGGTGGGAGGACATGTACGCCTGCGTGAGCTCCGCGGTGGGCGACAGCGTGGCCGACCCGGACGCGGACGGCCTGGCCAATATCGAGGAGTGGCATCTGGGCACCGACCCCTGCGATCCGGACACGGACAAGGACGGGCTCATTGACGGCGATGAGGTGCTCAACTTCACCGACCCCTTCAGCGTGGACTCGGACCTGGACGGGCTGGTGGACGGCATGGAGGTCAACTATTTCGGAACCGATCCCCTGGTCGCGGACCTGGACCAGGACGCCGACGGCCTGCCCGACAGCGTCGAGACCGGCACCTTGGTGTTCAAGAACAGCTTCGACACCGGCACCGTCCTCAATAACCCGGACACCGACGGCGACGGCGTGGACGACGGCGTCGAGGTCATGATGGGCGCGCACCCGCTCGACGACCGGGTCACGGCCGGGACCGTGCTCCAAGAAGAGACCATGCTCACCGCCTTTTCCGGTGACCGGAATCAAGCTTCCATCGCCTATGGCGATTCGGTTTACGGCCTGGCCTGGCACGATTACCGGGACGGCAACTGGGAAATTTACTTCAGCCGGGTCGCGCTCACCGGCGAGAAGCTGGGGACCGAGCTCCGGCTCACCAGCGACGCCAACTCCAGTCAATATCCGTCCTTGCTCTGGACCGGCTCGGAATACGGGGTGAGCTGGCACGACCAGCGCGACGGCAACTATGAGATCTATTTCACCCGGGTCTCGGCCTCCGGCGCCAAGATAGGCGATGACCTCCGGGTCACGACTGACGCCAATGAGAGCACGTACCCGTCCCTGGCCTGGACCGGCTCGGGCTACGGCATCGCCTGGCAGGACAACCGGTCGGACAATCGCGAGATCTATTTCATCCGTCTGGCCGCGGACGGCGCCAAGCTCGGCGCCGATACCCGCATTTCCTATGGTTATTATGATTCTTATGAGCCATCTCTGGCCTGGACCGGCAGCGAGTTCGGGGTGAGCTGGCATGATTATCGGTCCTATGCCAATGAGATTTACTTTGCGCGGGTGTCCGCGGCCGGGGCCAAAATCGCTCAGGACGTCCGGATCACCTACCAGGGTCATTCTTATAGCCCTTCACTCGCCTGGTCCGGTTCGGAGTTCGGCGTCAGTTGGAGCGATACCCGCAATAAAGGTGGACAGGACCTCTACTTCACCCGCATCTCCAAACAAGGCGCCAAAATCGGCCCGGATCTAAGGATCACCGCGATTGGCTATTATGATTCTTCAAATAACTCGTCCTTGACCTGGACCGGCAACGAATACGGCCTGAGCTGGATGGACAACCGGGACGGGAATTATGAGATCTATTTTATCGTTCTTTCTTATTCCGGCTTGAAGGTCGGCCCGGAGATCCGGGTGAGTTACGCCCTGGACGAGAGCTCGTATCCCACGCTGGCCTGGACCGGCTCCGAGTTCGGCATGGCCTGGCAGGACCACCGCGACGCCTCCTGGGAGATGTATTTCTCCCGGATCCGCATGGACCTGGACGGCGACGGGCTCTGGGCCCACGACGAGACCAGCGATTATTCCACCGGGCCTTATGACTGGGACAGCGATGACGACGGCATGCCCGACGGCTGGGAGCTGGAGAACTCCTCCTGCGGCCTCGACCCGCTCATCGGCGACTCCCTGGGCGACCCCGACCTGGACGGGGTCTCCAACCTCCATGAGTATCAGAACAACACCCCGCCCTGCGGCGCCGACTCCGACGGCGACCACATGGACGACTGGTGGGAGGAACTCTATTCGTGCTTGAACCCCGCCGCGCCCGACGGCGGAGACGACGCCGACGGCGACGGGCTCACCAACCTCGAAGAGTTCGGGCTCTTCACCGATCCCTGCAACCCCGACACCGATGAAGACGGGCTCGACGACGGCGAGGAGACGGCCAATTATACCAACCCCTTCAACGCCGACAGCGACGGCGACGGGTTCCTGGACGGGGAAGAGGTCCACGTCTTCCAGACCGATCCCTTGAAGGCGGACCTGGACACCGACTATGACGGGCTCCCCAACGCCGTCGAGACCGGCACCGGGGTCTTCATTGACGGCTCCGACACCGGCACCGTGGTCAACAACCCGGACACCGACGGCGACGGCGCGCCCGACGGCCAGGAGTTCTGGCTGGGGGCCCACCCCCTCGATAATTGGGTCACCCCCCGGGCCTTGAAGTCGCAGGACGATCTGCAATTGACCAGCGCCGCGAACAACCGGTACGAGCCGGCAATGGTCTTTACCGGCTCCGAGTTCGGCCTGAGCTGGTACGACTCCCGGGACGGCAACGAGGAGATCTACTTCAGCCGGCTCTCCGCCGCGGGCGTGAAGCAGGGCGCCGACGTCCGGCTCACCACCAATTCAAGTCAAAGCGAGATGCCGAGCCTGATCTGGACCGGCACCGAGTTCGGCGTAAGCTGGCAAGACTATCGAGACAACAACTGGGAAATCTACTTCACCCGCGTCTCCACCCTCGGCGACAAGATCGGCGCCGACCTCCGCATCAGCTCCAATAGCTACTACAGTTATGACCCCTCGCTGATCTGGACCGGCTCGGAATACGGCCTGGCCTGGTCCGACAACCGCCCGGACAACTACGAGGTCTATTTTGTCCGCCTCAGCGAGGCCGGCCTCAAGACCGGCAATGACGTCCGCATCTCCTACAGCGCCAACGATTCCAATACTCCTTCCCTGGTTTGGAGCGGGAGCGAGTTCGGCCTGGCCTGGAGCGATTACTACTATAACGTCTTCTTCGCCCGGGTTTCTCCCGCGGGCACGAAGATTGGCCCCACCCAGCAACTCAGCTTTGTCAATATTTATTATGACAAACAGCCGTCCCTGGTCTGGACCGGCTCGGAATACGCCGTGAGCTGGCAGGACAATCGGGATTCTTGGTCTTATAATGAAATTTACTTCGGGCGCATTTCCCCTTCCGGATCGAAGATCGGCTCCGAGGTCCGGATTTCCTATGATCCAAGCAATTCCGACAATCCGTCTTTGGTCTGGACCGGCTCGGTCTATGGCCTCGCCTGGGACGATTACCGCAACGGCAACCGGGAGCTCTACTTCTCAACCGTCTCTTCCACCGGCCGCAAGATCAGCCCGGACCTGCGGCTTACCTTCGCGGCCAATGAAAGCGACTATCCGTCCCTGGTCTGGACCGGCTCGGAGTACGCGGTAAGCTGGCGCGACCGCCGCGACGGCAGTGACGAGATCTATTTCACCCGCATGGACCTGGACCTTGACGGCGACCAGGCGGTGGACAAGAACGAGCCGGCCTGGTGGTTCACCGATCCCCAGGACTGGGACACCGATAACGACGGCCTGCCCGACGGATGGGAGCTCATGTTCAGCGTCTGCGGCCTGGACCCGCTCACGAACGACGCCGCCGGCGACCCCGACTCCGACAGCATTACCAACCTCCAGGAGTACGCCGCCAAGACCGACCCCTGCGGCACCGACTCCGACTCCGACCTCATGCCCGACTGGTGGGAAAACCTCCATCCCTGTCTCAACTACCTGGTCGGCGACTCCCTCGGCGACCCCGACAACGACGGCCTCGCCAGCCTCCAGGAATACACCCTCCACACCGACCCCTGCGTTTTCGACAGCAACACCGTGGACGTGGACGCGGACGGCATTCCCAACTGGTGGGAGCTCGCCCATCCCTGCATGAATCCCCTCGTTGCCGACGCGGTCAGCGATTACGACGGCGATTCCCTCGATAATCTTGGCGAGTTCGTGGCCAACACCGACCCCTGCGCCCAGGACACCGACCTCGACACCATGGACGATGGCTGGGAGGTGCAATACGGCCTCAACCCGCTCCTGGGCGACTACTTCGGCGACCCGGACTTCGACGGCCTGATCAACGGCCTCGAGTATCAATACCATACCAACCCCCAGTTCCATGACACCGATCATGACTGGCTGAGCGACAATATCGAGGTCTATGTCTACGGCACCGATCCGACCGACCCGGACTCGGACGACGATACGCTGAGCGACGGAGAGGAAGTCCTGGTCTATCTGACCAATCCGCTGTCCCCCGACACCGACAACGATGGAATGGACGACGGCTGGGAGGCCGCCTTTGCCTGTCTCGATCCGCTGACGAACGACGCCGCCGCCGACCCCGACGGCGACAACTTCACCAGCCTTGAAGAATACGGCAACAGCACCGACCCCTGCGTCCGCGAGGGCGGCACCGCCGATTTCGACGGCGACGGCCTCACCGACAACGATGAAATCAACCTCTACTTCACCGACCCCTACGACCCCGACACCGATAACGACCTCATGAACGACGGCTGGGAGGTCGCCCATGCCCTCTGCGGCCTGAACCCGCTTTCCGCCGACGCCCTTCTAGACCCGGACGCCGACGGCTTGAACAACCTGGCCGAGTACACCGCGGGCGCTAATCCCTGCAACTCCGACACCGACGGCGACGGCATGCCCGACGGCTGGGAAGTGAACACCGGCGGTCCCTGCGGGCTCAATCCCCTGGTCAATGACGCGGCCCAGGACGGCGACACCGACGGCCTGACCAACCTGGCCGAGCACAACCTCGGCCTCAACCCCTGCGGCCCCGACACCGACGGCGACGGCATGGACGACGGCTGGGAAGTCAACAGGGGCGGTCCCTGCGGGCTCAATCCCCTGGCCGATGATTCGCTCCTGGACGGAGACACCGACGGGCTCACGAACGGCTATGAGTTCCTCAATGACATGGACCCATGCAGCCAGGACACCGATGGCGACGCCATGCCGGACGCCTGGGAGGTCACCCATGCCGTCTGCGGACTCGATCCCCGCGAGATCGACGCGCTCCAGGATGGCGACACCGACGGGCTCAACAACCTGGGCGAGTTTAACGCCGGCACCGATCCCTGCGACCCGGACTCCGACCATGACGGCATGACCGACGGCTTCGAGGTCATCCTCGGAGCCGCTTGCGGGCTCAATCCCCTGGCTGGCGACACCATGCTTGACGGGGACACGGACGGGCTCACCAATCTCTTCGAGTTCAACGCCGGGCTCAAGCCCTGCAACCCGGACAGCGACGGCGACGGCATGGAGGACGGCTGGGAGGTGGCTCACTCCGCCTGCGGGATCAATCCGCTGCTCAACGATTCCGCCCAGGACGCGGACGCCGACGGCTTAAGCAATCTCGCCGAGTTCGACCGCGGCGCCGATCCCTGCAATCCCGATACGGATGCGGATGGAATGCCGGACGGCTGGGAGGTCGCGGCCGGCGAGTCATGCGGACTCAATCCCATCGGCGGCGACTCCCTTTTCGACCCCGACGCCGACGGGCTCGCCAATTTGCTCGAGTTCAACCTGGGCCTGGAACCATGCAACCCCGACACCGACGGCGACGGCATGCCCGACGGATGGGAAGTCGCTTATAACCTCAATCCCCTTGCCTACGATCCCAACGCCGACCCCGACTTCGACGGGCTCGCCAACATCCTCGAATATCAGCACAACACCAACCCCAGAAAATATGACACCGATGGTGACTGGCTCAGCGACAACGTCGAGATCTATCTCTATCTCACCGACCCCAACGTCGCCGACACCGACGGCGACGGACTCACCGACGGCCAGGAAATCTATAACTACAACACCGACCCCCTCCTTGCCGACAGCGATAACGACGGCCTCGGCGACGGCCTGGAGGCTAACGTTTCTCATACTAATCCTAATGACCCCGACACCGACCATGACGGCATGGACGACGGCTGGGAGGTATTGGCCGGCGCAAGTTGCGGGCTGAATCCCCTGGCCGGGGACTCGCAGGAAGACCCGGACGGCGACGGCTTCGCCAACCTGGTGGAATACGGTAACTCCACCGATCCGTGCGTCTACGACGGAGTAGTGGACACCGACGGCGACGGGCTGTCCGACGATGACGAGACCAATATTTATGGCACCAATCCCAACAAGGCCGACACCGACGGCGACGGCTTGAGTGACGGCGATGAGGTTACCACGCATTTTACCGATCCGCTGAGCTGGGACAGTGATGGGGACTATATCCCGGATAATTACGAGGTGGGGCATATGAGCGGGTCCACGCCTTTGGACCCGCTCGACCCGGCGGACGGCGCCACCAACTTCGAGACGCTCGTGGGAAGGGACAACAACTTCAACTTCCACGAGTACTGGAACGGGACCGACCTCTGGAGCTTTGACCCGAGCCCCAACCTTGCCGCCTTCCCGGACACCCCGGGCTGCTACTACTGGGGCGAGGGCGACGGCGACGGCTACGTGCTGGGTTCCGACCAAGCCATCCTCCAGGCCGAGGTCCTGTCATTACATCAGAGCTACGACAAGGTCATCCCGCGCGGCATCCCCGACGTGCAGGACCTCGACGCCGACGGCTACATCCTGGGCAGCGACCTGGTCACCATCCGGGGCTTCATCCTGAGCATGCCGGTGGGCGCGGTCAACAGCCGGGCCGCCGATCTGGAAAAGGTTTACGAGCCGCTCACGGACGTGCTGGTGGGAAGCACCACTCACGTTACGGTCCGGGTGCGCAACTCCAACCTCATCAACGTGCTGTACCAGGGCGGCTTCTCCGTGGTCTTCTCCATTGACGATACCTCCACGGGCACGGCCGTGCTGCTCGGCGGCGACGGCAGCTATAGCGCGGGCCCGGCGGGCAACCGCTTCGACGTGTCCGGCGTCAACGGCAAACTTGACGGCGGCCACGCCACCATCGTCCTCTCCATCACCGGACCCGGCCTCATCATCGTCAACGCTCAAATCCCCCATTGCGGGCTCTTGCTCGCCGAAGAAAAAGGCCGATGGATGAATGACGTTGACCTGTTGCCGGCGTTCACCTTCACCGCCGTGGGGCCATGAGGCCGAAGGGCGGGAGTGGGCCGAACCCGGTCATCGCGGAGGCGGCATCGGCGGCGGCCGCGCCGGAAAATAATTAATATGGGAGTTACGTAGTAAAAAAATGAGGACGGAGAACAAGGAAATGAGGGACAAGGCCATTCGCGACCTGGTGCTTGTCCTCGATGGCGACGCCGAGTTCCGGTCCCAGGTCACCTCCGCCCTGAGCGAGGGCATCGCCGGCATTGAAATCGTGCAGGCCCAGACCGGAGAAGAGGCATGGTCCACCATCGTGTCCGGGACCGTGACCCTGGCCATTCTCTCCTTTGCCTCGCGTGACGTGAGCGCTCTCGAGCTGTTGCACCGCATCCAGATCCACCGCCTCAGCACCCGCGTCGTCGTGACCTCCGGACACGTCCAGGCCCAGGAGGTCGTCGAACACATCAAGGCCGGCGCCTTCGACTTCCTCGAACGCCCCTTCTCCACCGAACAGCTCATCATGAGCGCCAGCCAGCTCATGGAAAAAATCCGGATGGAGAGAATCGAGATCACCGAGCCCGAGCTCGAGCTCACCTCTCCCGAGCTCATCGGCACGGCCCCGCCGGTAAAGGCCATCCGCGACCTCCTCGACCAGGTCGCGCCCACCAACTCGACCATCCTCGTCACCGGAGAGTCCGGCACCGGAAAGGAGATCGTCGCCAGGACCATTCACCGCAAGAGCAAGCGCAAGGACCAGCCCTTCGTCGTCGTGGACTGCGGAACCATACCCGCCGGACTCGTCGAGTCCGAGCTCTTCGGATACGTCTCCGGCGCTTTCACCGGAGCTTCCGGCGACAAGCGCGGACTCCTCGAACAAGCCAACCACGGCACCGCGTTTTTCGACGAGGTCGGCGAGTTCCCCCTCGACCTCCAGGTCAAGCTCCTCCGCGTCCTCCAGGACGGAGAGGTCAGGAGGGTCGGATCAGACAAGGTCACCAAGCTCGACCTCAGAATCATCGCCGCCACCAACAAGGAGCTGGAACGGGAGGTCAGGCTCGGACGATTCCGCCAGGACCTTTATTACCGACTCAACGTCGTCCACGTCCAGATGCCGCCCCTCCGCGACCGCCCCCAGGACATCGAGACCTTCGTCAACTACTTCCTTCGCAAGTACCAGCGCGAGTACGATCACCAGATCCGAGGCATCACCCGCGGAGCCATGGGTATGCTCAAAAACTATGAATGGCCCGGAAACGTCCGCGAGCTCGAACACACCATCCTCCAGATCATGGCCCTCCACAACCGCAAGGCCATCATCGAGGAGAGGGACATGCCCATGTTCCTCGAGCGAAGGGGAAACGAGAGGCAGCACCGCTTCCTCGAAGAGGCCCTCGACCTCAAACTGTCCCTCGAAGACTACTCCCGCGAGTTCGTCCGCATGTTCGAGGCCGAGTACACCGAAAAAGAGCTCGCCTCCTCCCTCGGAATTACCACCAAAACCCTCTGGCAGAAGCGACGCAAGTGGAGCATGGAAAGAAAAAAACGCGCCTAGACCGCGCGCCAGGATGACGCCGCCGGGTCTCCCGATGCTAAGAGGGGCGCGGGTGCCCTCACCCGCGCATTTCTAACCGCGCACTTTAACCGCTTGTCCCGCCGCGCCGGGGATGCTATATTCGTTCCCGGACGTCCGTATCTGATTTCCATATCCCACTCGTAAGGAGCGCGGACATGCCGATTAAATGCGAGTTCTGCGGAATGGAGTACGAAACGCCGCCGGGAAAATTCTGCGACCGGTGCGGCAGGGTCCTGGCCCGGTTCAACGTCGAGCCCGAGAACGAGGACGAGGGCCAGCATAAAAAGTGCAAGAAGTGCGGGCTGCGCAACTCCGCGGAGGCGAGGGTCTGCGTGAACTGCGGCGAGCTGCTCCACCAGCAGCAGCTGGCCTGACCCATGGCCCCAAGAAGGTTCCCGCCGCCGGCCCGCTCCCTCGCCGTCGAGACCGCCTTCGGACTATCCCTGCTCCTCACCATCGCCGCCGCCCATCTCTGTCTGCTCCTCACCCGTGAAATCCACCCCCTGCACGCTCTCGCCATGGCCGCGTCCCTCTTCCTGGCCGTCTTCGTAAAACGCCTCCGCCGAATCCCGCCATGGACATGGAACGCGCTCATCATCATCCTGCTCGTCCTCTGCGCCGCCTCCGCGCTGACCCCGCCCCGCTCTTTTGAATCGTATTTCCGCGCCATCTCCTATTTCCTCATTTACACCCTCATCATCCGCTATCTGACGCGGGCCACTCCCCGCGACGAGCTGGTCGTGCTTCTCCTTTGTCTGCTCGAGGTCTCGGCCGCATCCATCATGACCATCTCCATGACGTTTTTCGCCTCCCTCGCGTTTTTCACCGTCTGCGCCACCTCCGCGCTCCTGCTCTTCTCTCTGAAGCAGCAGTCCCGGGCCGTCTCGATCCAGCGCGAGCGGATCCAGGCCATCGAGCGCGCGGCCCTGGGCCTCAAGACGCCGGCCGCGCCCCGCCCCGCGCCCGTGCCCGTGCCCGGCCGCTTCTTCGGCTTCTCCGCCGCCTTTGCCCTGGCCGTCTTCATCGTCGGCTTCGTGTTCTTCTTCACCATCCCCCGGGTGGGACGCGGACTGTTCAGCTGGAAAACAGGCATTCATTCCCGCGTCTCCGGCTTCTCCGACACCGTCGAGTTCGGATCGCTGGGCAAGATCAAGCTGAGCAACGCCCTGGTCATGAGGGTCCAGATGGACGACGCCGCCGGCGCCGGACTCTATTACTTCCGCGGCAATGCCCTCGAATTCTTCGACGGCCGCGCCTGGTCCGACAACTTGGGACTCAAAGCCATGCATCGCTTCAGCTACCAGGAAACCGTGACCCTCGACAAGATCTCGTCCCTCGCCAACAGCGTCAAGCAGGAGATCATCCTCGAACCCATCGAGACCGGCATCCTCTTCGGAATCCCCAGCATCAACTCCGTCGCCGTGCCCTTCCAGTTCCGCGCCGTGCTCGAATATCATAACGGATATATCAGCCTCCCCCTCGACACCCCCGTGTATGACCGCGTCGCCTACACCGTGTGGTCAACCCCGCTCCCCGAAGGCGCCAGAGCGTGCGAGGAGATGCGGGACCGCGGCGCCGCCGGCAGCGGCGGAGCGCCCGAACCCGCTTACCTCTCAATGCCTTCCGGCATGGAACGGATCGCCGACCTCGCCCGCCGCGTCGCCGGAAACGACCCGTCGCCGTGCGCCCGCGCCGAGAACATCCGCCAGTACCTGCTCATGAATTACGCCTACGACCTGGACACCCCCTCCGACGCCGCCCCCGACCCCATCACCGATTTCCTCTTCAACTCCCGCACCGGATACTGCCAGCACTTCGCAACCGCCATGGTCCTCATGCTCCGCGGCGTCGGAATCCCCGCCCGCATCGCCAACGGCTATCTGGCCGGAGCTGACTGGAACCCGATTGATAATTACCTGAGCGTCAGGGAGAGTGACGCCCATACCTGGGTCGAGATGCTCCTGCCCGCCGGCCGATGGATCATGTTCGACCCCACTCCCGCCGCCGCGCCTCCACCCCGCCTCCCCGCATGGCAACAGGCGCTCAAGGACGTGTTCGATGCCATCAAGTACCGCTGGGACCTCTACGTGGTGGACCTGAACCTTCACAACCAGTACCATATGGCCCTGACCATCCGCGAGCGCGGCATCATGGCCACCAGAAGCATCGCCGGGCTGCCCGCCCGGACCACGTTTCTCATCCGCTCCATTTTGCGATCGTATCCCCTGCTCCTGGCCATCCCCGCCGCCCTGGCCGTCTACCTGCTCTGGGCCAGGAACACCTCGTGGCTTGGCGCGGGCAAGCAACGTCCCGGCCGGCCGGCCGTCCGCGCCATGAGGGAATACGAGCGCCTGCTCAAGGCCCTGGGAAAAAGGGGGCTCCGGCGCCGGGCCTCCGAGACCGCCCTCGAACTGGCCCGCAGGATCGAGGCCGGAGCCTGGCCCTTTGCCCGGCCCGTCTCCGAGGCCACCGAAGCCTATCTCGCCCTCCGCTTCGGACCGCCCAGGCCCGACGCCCGGGCCGTGGCATTGATCCAGAGCGCCCTCGCGGCCGTTACCAGGCCCGCCCGCCCATGAAACCCGGGCCCGGTCCCCGCAAATTGACATCACGCGCCGCCAAGCGCTAAACTAATAGTATAAAGCCATGAGCAAAATCCTGATCGTTGATGATAATCGAATGATCTTGCAGGCCCTTTCCGACCACCTGGAAGCGCTGGGCTATGACACTGAAGTTGCGGCCAGCGGCATTGACGCCCTCGAAATCCTGAAACACGACAAGCCCGACCTCATCATCATGGACATCGTAATGCCCGAGATGAGCGGCATCGAGGTCACAAGACGAATCAGGGCCAATCCCGAGATCAAATCAATCCCCGTCGTCGCCTTCACCTCACAGTCCAACCGCGGGCAGTGGGACGAAATCTTCGACGACTACCTGGTAAAACCCTTCGGCTACGACGCCCTCTACGAAATCATCCAGCGCTTCATCGCTAAAAAAGAAGAGGCGGATTTCATTTGAGCGATCTGTCCACGCGCCGCGGCCGGAGACGCGCCCTCGCCGCGTGGGCCGCCGTGCTCGCCGCCCTATCCATCTCCTGCGGCTACAAGCTGGTCCGCGAGCCGAGCGCCCGGCTCCCGTCCGGGGTCTCGAGCATCTCCATCCCCCTCGCCAGGAACCTGACCCTCGAGGCCGGGCTGGAGGACGTGTTCACCCAGGAGCTCATCAAAAGGCTGTCCGCCGACGGCCGCGTCACCATCTTGCCGGCACAAGGCCAGGCCGAGCTGCGCTGCGTCATGCGCGACATCTCCACCCATCCCGTGAGCTTCACCCGCGAGGGCAGGGTCGCCGCCGAGAGCGTGACTATCGAGGCCGAATGCGCCCTGCTGGCGCCGGAGTCCGAAAGCCTGATCTGGTCGTCCGGACCCGCCGCCCGCTCCGAGGAATACCCGGTGGGCGACAACTACCTCGCCAACGAGGACGCCAAGGCCGCGGCCATCAACGAAATTTGCAGGGACCTCAGCGAAACCATGCAAAACGCGCTGATGGACTCGTTCTGATCGGTTGGGATTCGGAAAATTTGCCGCAGATGAACGCAGATGAACACAGATAATTTTTTATCTTCTTATCTGCGTTTATCTGCGTTCATCCGCGGCAAAAAAATGTTTTCTGAAAAAGCACTTTCGCTTTTATCATGGCCATGAACAGCATTAAGCCGGAAGATTTCAAGCGCTCGCTGGAAAAGGGAGACTTGGTCCCCGTCTATCTCCTGCACGGGGAGGACGCGAGGGCCATTGACCGCGACCTGGCGACGATCGAGGCCCGCGTGCTCCAGGGCGGGCTCAACGAGTTCAACGCCGATTACTTCCACGGCCGGGAGGCCGACCTGGGCCAGGTCCTGGCCGCCGTCCGCATCCTGCCCATGATGGCGGACCACAGGCTGGTGGTGGTGAAAAGGGTGGAGGAACTCAAGGGCCAGGACCGCGAGCGGCTGGTCCAGTACCTGGCCGCGCCCGTGTCATCCACCCTACTCGTCCTGACCGCCGGGCCGCTGGCCCTGCGCGGCGCCGGCCGCAAGAAGGAGGACGAGACGCTGGAGAAGGCCGCGGCCAAGGCCGGCATGGCCGTGCATTATCCGCGGCCCACGGCGGCCCGCCTGCCCGGCGTGGTCCAGGAAATGGCCCGCGAGCGCGGCAAGAGCATTGACAAGGACGCCATCGAGGCGCTGATTGACCTGGTCGGCGACGAGATGTTGGGGCTGGAACAGGAGCTGGAAAAGGTCGCCCTCTTCATGGGCGACAAGAAAAAGATCGGCCGCGACGACGTGCTCGCCGCCGTGGCCGACATCAAGGAGGCCAATATCTACAAGTTCACCGACGCCATCGGCGGCCGCGACGTGGAGGCCGCCCTCCGCGCCTTCCGCCGCATGATCGAGGAGGGCGAGGAGCCGCTCATGGTCCTCGCCATGGTCCTGCGCCATTTCCGACTGATCTGGAAAATCCAGGATTACCTGGCACAAGGCGAGCCGATCGCGGCCATTGCGAAAAAGGTGGGGTTGGGACCGAAGGGGGAATGGGTCATCAAGAGCGTGTATCAGCCCCAGCTCGAAAAGTTTCCGGCCAGGGACACCGGCCGGATCATGCGCGCGCTCGCCGACCTCGACATCAAATTAAAAAGCGCCCGCGCCGAAAAGGACGTCCTTTTCGAGCGGGCGCTCGTCAAGTTATGCCTGGGCCGACTCGCCTGAAACCTTGAGACCGGCCACCGCCCGCGTCAGCCGCGACTTGTAACGCGCCGCCGTGTTCCGGTGCAGAACGTTCTTGGTCACCGCCTGGTCTATGGCCTTGATCGCTCCGGGAAGCGCGCCCGCCGCCGCCGCCGCGTCCCTGGCCTCAACCGCCGTCCGCACGTCCCGAATCTTGTTCCGGTAGAACGTCTTTATGCTCTTGTTGCGAAGCCGCTTCTTCTCGCCCTGCTTGGCCCGCTTGATCGCATCCTTGTGATGAGCCACTTATTTTCCCTCCGTTTTCCCGATAATCACAGAATAATTATTCTATCCGTAATTCCCGCCAAGTCAAGTTCCACAAGGCCGAGGACCGCTTCCAGGCGAGGATGGAATAAGATAACCGCCAAGGCGCCAAGATCGCCAAGAATAATTTATTATTAGTTTATTACTTATTGGATTGAAATGCGGAGACCCCCGCGCGGAGGCGATATAGTTACTACCGGGAGCAGTTAATAGTTGACACCATTACTATGGTGGGCGGGACACTCCTGTCCCGCAGACTTCCCTCCACGGCGGCACCGCCCGACAAGAGTGTCGGGCTCCACCTCCATTACTGTCAACTATTAACTGCTCCCATTAGTAACCCCTGATTTTTTCTTGGCGATCTTGGCGCCTTGGCGGTTATCTTCCTCGCCTTAACTCGGCTCGTTTATCTTCCGCCGCTTTCGCGCTAAAATGCATTAAAGGTCACCCATGAGCGAAAATAAATCCATGACCCGCTCCGCCGGGGTCGTCGGCCTGTCCACTCTGATCAGCCGCATCCTCGGCCTGGTCCGCGACGTCGTCATGTCAACCTTCTTCGGCGCCGGACCGATCGCCGACGCCTTCTACGTGGCCTTTCAGATCCCCAACCTCATGCGCCGCATGGTCGGCGAGGGATCGCTGACCGTCGCCTTCATCTCCGTCTTCACCAAGCTGAAGAACGAGGAGGGCGAGGAGGTCGCCCGGAAGTTCGTGGACTCCTTCTGGACCCTGATGACCATCGTGCTCGCGGCGCTCACCGTCCTGGGCATGATTTTCAGCCGCCAGATCGTTTACGTCTTCACCAACCCCGCGTTCCGCGCCGACGCCATGAAGTTCGAGCTCGCCGTTACCATGACCCGGGAAATGTTCCCCTATCTGCTGGCGATCGGCCTGGTCGCGCTGTCCATGGGCATTCTGAATTCCCACAAGCATTTCTTCGCGCCGGCCTTCAGCCCCGTGCTCCTGAACGTCGCCTGGATCACCTCCGTCCTCGTGCTCCACTACCGCTTCCAGCAGCAGGGCCTGTCCATCGTCCTCGGCGTGCTCGCCGGAGGCGTGCTCCAGCTTGCCATGCAAATCCCGTTCTTATGGCGATTCGGGATGCGCTTCCGGCCCCGCTTCGATTTCCGCCATCCCGCCCTTAAGAGGATCGGCATTCTCCTGGTCCCCTCGACCTTCGCCGTCGGCATCGTCCAGATCAACACCCTGGTGGCTTCCTACTTCCTCACCGCTTACGACGGCGCCCGCAGCCAGTTCTACTACGCCAACCGCCTCACCGAGTTCCCCTACGCCATCTTCTCGCTGGCGCTGGCAACCGCCGTCCTGCCCACCCTCTCGGACCAGGCCGGCGAAGAGGGCCGCAAGAGATTCAAGGACACTTTCTCCTACGGCCTGCGCCTGGTGACCTTTATCATCATTCCCGCTTCCGTGGGCCTTGCCCTCATTTCCCGGCCCATTATCAACTTGATCTACCAACATGGAGAATTCACGGCCCTGGACACGGCTGATACCAGGTACATGCTTATCATGTTCTGTCTTGGCCTCTGGGCCACCGCCGGGCTGCGCATGGTGATGCAGGCGTATTACGCGGTGGAGGACATGGTGACTCCGCTGTGGTCGGCGGCTCTGGCCATGATCGTGAACATCATCGGCTGCTGGTGGCTCTCCAAGCACATGGGCCGCGCCGGCGTGCCTCTCGCCATCTCGCTCGCGGCCATGGTTAACCTGATCGTGCTCTGGGTGAGGCTGGAGGGAAGGATCGGCCGCTTCGAGTTCGGCCCGCTCGGCCGCACCCTGCTGGTCTCGATAATCGCCAGCCTGCCCATGGCCGCCATCATCCTGCCGCTCAATACCCTTGATCTCTGGTTCGCGCCGGGCCGGATCATTTACAAGGCCCTGCTCCTCTCCGGAGAGGTCGGCGCCGGCATCCTGCTCTTCGCCCTGGTCTCCTGGCTCTTCAAGGCCCCCGAGCTCTTTGCCGTCACCGACGCCGTCATCAGGAGGTTAAAGAAGAAATGAGAAAAAAATCGGCATCGCGGGTCCCGGTGAATTACCACGTCTTCTCCACCGCCTGGGGCAGCGCCGCCATCGCCTGGACCGAGCGGGGCGTGTGCGGCGTGGTCCTGCCCGGGCCGGACGAACGAAAAATAAAGGCCGCTATCCTCGCCGAATACCCGGAGGCCGTGCCCGCGCGGCCCGCGCCGGTCGCGGACGCGGTCAAGGAGATCAAGGATTACTTCATGCGCCGGAACCCGAAATTCTCCGCCCGGCTCGACCTGTCCTGGGCCACACCGTTCCAGGCCCGGGTGTACCGGGCCATGCTCAAAATACCCGCCGGCCGGACCATTTCCTACGGCGAGCTCGCCGCCAGGATCGGCAGTCCCGGCGCCTCCCGCGCCGTGGGCGCCGTGAACGCGGCGAACCGCATCCCGCTCCTCATCCCCTGCCACCGCGTCATCGCGTCCTCCGGCGCCCTGGGAGGCTACTCCGCCGCCGGCGGCGTTAAAACCAAACAGCGCCTCCTCGACCTCGAAAAAGGGTCGCGCCCGCTGTAACCATCCGCCCGCTTCCACATCATTATTACCGGAAGGGAGATGTGAGCCATGCCGATTTACGAGTATCAATGCGGCGCGTGCGGACATAAGTTCGAGGATTTCATCCAGGCCGGGGAGGACCAAGACATCCGGCGCTGCCCCCAGTGCGGCAAGCCCAAGGTGGAGCGGCTGGTATCGGCTTTTTGCACCGGAGGCGGCGGACATGAGCGCGCGTCGTCCGGCGGATGCGGGACCTCCGGCGGGTTCAGGTGAGGATGAGCTGAGGAGGCCGTGGGCCTCCCTGATCGGTTCGGGCCCTGCTCTTTCAACGCAGAGGCTGAAAGGAACGCAAAGAGATAATCAACTCGCTTTGCGCTCTTTGCGCCTTTGCGCTTCTTTACCCACTTCAAGCCTGCTCAAAGAATTTTAAGACAGGATTAACAGGATTTACAGGATTTCGGGAATACGCCTCTTGCTTTTTCATCCTGTTAATCCTGTCTGAAAAAATTTTTATGCTTTCCGGGCGCAGCCCTTTCATCTCTCCCGCTCGGCTTCGCGCCACCAGTTCTTCTCGACCCTCACGAACAACTCGAGATAGACCTTGATGCCCCAGAAGCTCTCCAGCTCCTTCCGGGCCGCGGTCCCGATCTCTTTGAGCATGGACCCGCCCCTGCCGATGATGATGGGCTTTTGCGACTCGCGCTCGGTGAGAATGGCCGCGTGAAGACGGATCAGTGTCGCGCTCTCCTCGAATTTCTCGACCACCACCGCCGTCGCGTACGGCAGCTCCTGGCTCAGCTTGTTGATGAGCTTCTCGCGGATGATCTCCGCCGCCCAGAACCGCTCCGCCTGGTCCGTGACCATGTCCAGCGGGAACAGCGCCGGGCCCTCCGGCAAGAGCCGCGTCACCACCTCGATGAACCGGTCCACGTTCTCGCCGGTCTTGGCCGAGAGCGGCACGATCTCGTTGAACACCGCGAGCCGGGCCGAGTGCTCGATCACCGGCAGCAGCCGCTCCTTGACCGACTTGTCCACCTTGTTGATGACCAGGACCTTGGCCGCCGTGAGCGGCTCCACCACCTGGAGCGTCCCCATGTCATCGTCCGTCCACGGACGCACGGCCTCGATCATCATCACCGCCACGTCGCTCCGCATTGCCGCGTCGCGGGCCTCCCGCACCATCCGCCGGTTCAGCTCCTTCCTCGCCGCGTGGATCCCGGGAGTGTCAAGGTACACGGCCTGCGCGCCGGAACGGTTATGGATGCCGATGATCTGGTTGCGGGTGGTCTGGGGCTTGGGCGAGGTGATGGACACCTTCTGGCCCAGGATGCGGTTCATGAGCGTGGACTTGCCCACGTTGGGCCGGCCCAGGAGCGAGACAAAGCCGCACCTGAACGCGACCTCATTCATGGCTTACCTGATCCTCTCCCAGTAGGTGGCGGGGTCGGCCTTGATCTTCCCCGGATACCAGCCCTTGGCGCCGACTGACCAGGACTGGCGGAAAACCATCACCTTCTTGAACGGAAGAATGTCGTCGGACGTGATGCTCATCACCGCCTCCGCCGCGCCCGGCGTCTCCGGCGGCTCCGTGATCGAGTGGACCTGGTAGCTCAGAAGACGGTTGCGCTCGAAGCTCCGGTCGCGCATCGCCGGCAGGATGGTGTCCAGGAAATCGTAATAGGTATCGCGGTCCGGGAAAAAGTCCGGGATGCCGGGCTGCTCATAAGAAACGTCCAGCTCCCGGCCCCGGATGAAATCGTAAAAGCCGGTGACCGCCTTCCAGAGCTGCTCATCCTCCGGGTAATCCGAGAGCACCGTCTTGGGCCGGCGCACGATCTTGAGACGCGCCACGCTCGTCCGCAAATCCTCCCACTTCGCCGGAACGCCCTTTTTCAGCTCCGCCTTGATCTCCGGCCACGACTTCAGCTTCGACGCAAAAGGGGCAGCCGGCTCCGCCGCCGCCCGGAGCCCGCACAGCAATACCGCCGCCGCCGCGAGACCTGCCGCCCGCCGCATCAATCTCCCCATCCTGCCCGCACCACGTCCTGACTCTGCTTTTCTCATAACCTTTGATATTAACCCCGCCATCCCCGCCGTTCAAGCCTGACTATATTGATGCCCCGCCCTTTTATGCTAGGATAGTGGCGGACCGCGCGGCGAGTCCGCAGGCTTTCGCCCGCGCGGTCCCTCAAATCCGCTGGTATTCCCTGGAGGTGTAGAATGGTCCGGTTCCGGACGCGTGCGTGGAGTGTGCTCGCGGCAATCGCCTTTATTTCGCTGTGCGGCTTCAACCCTGAGGACGTGGTCCCCGACAGGTGCTCTCTCCAGAAAGAGGCCGCCGCCGACTGCTCGGCCTTTGCCGCGGACGGCGCGGGCACGGCCAAGAACGTCATCCTCATCATCGGCGACGGCATGGGCATCGGCGCGACCTACGCCGGCCGCGTTTACCAAAACGGCCCGGACCAGCCCCTCGACTGGGAAGAGCTGCCCCACCGCGGACTCGTCACCACCTGCGCCATCGGCATGATCACCGATTCCGCCGCCTCCGGCACCGCCTTTGCCACCGGCCATAAGACCAGGATCGGCGAGGTCTCGGTCAGCCCCGGACCCGAGTACAAGCCCTATCAGTCCGTGCTCGAGTTCGTAAAGGACAGGAAGGCAACCGGGCTCGTCACCACCACCATGATCTGGGACGCAACCCCCGCCGTATTCGCCGCCCACGCCCCCAAGCGCTCATCCAGCAAGGACATCGCCGCCCAGATGCTCGAAAAGACCGGCGTGGACGTCATGCTCGGAGGAGGAGCAGCCGCCTTCAAGGCCGACGCCACCCATCCCGACCTGATAGCAAAAGCCCCCGATCTAGGATATAAAGTGGTGGCCACGGCGCCGGAGCTCGCCAAGGTGGACCTCACGAACACCAATAAGCTCCTCGGCCTCTTCGCCGACAAATCTCTCGAATACGAGGCCGAGAGGCCGGCCGAGTCCACCGAGCCCCACCTCTCCGACATGGCCGCCGTTGCGCTCGATATCCTTGACAACGACCCCCGCGGATTCTTCATCATGATCGAGGGCGCCAACATTGACCACGCCGGGCATTCCATGGACATGGACGATCTGCTCGGAGAGATGGCTGAGTTCGACAAGACCGTGGACCTCGTCCTCGCCTGGGCCCAGGAACATCCCGACACCCTCATTGTCATCACCGCCGACCACGAGACCGGCGGCATCAAGGTCATTCCCGGCGAATACAACAAGGGCGACAAGATCGAGGTCAAATGGACCACCGCATTCCTCGGCCTCCACGCCAGCCACAGCTCCCAGCAGGTCCCCATCTACGCCATCGGGCCCAACGCCTCAGCCATCAAGCCGCACATGGACAACACCGAAATCTACTGCGTCCTCAAAAACGCCTTCGCCCCGTAACGCCGGCATCATGCCGGCAAAACTCGCGCGAGGAAGGGCCGACCGATCCTTCACACCTTCTTACCTTCACACCTTCTCACTTTTCATCCCCCCCTTGACAAATCCATAATCTTCGCCTAATCTTCTCCTATAGGGACCATGCAGAACCTGACCCATAGACAAAAAGAGGTTTACGAATTCCTCCGGACCTACCTCCAAAGCCACGGCACAGCCCCGTCCTACGAGGAGATCAGGGCCACCCTGGGCCTCCGCTCCCTCTCCACCGTCTCCAAGCACCTGAAACAGCTCGAACGCAAGGGCTGGCTCAACTCGCCCTGGCGAAGCGAAAAGCGCGCGCTGACCCTGGTCGAGCTCGGCGGACGAGCCCTCGCCATCCCCCTCCTCGGCCTCGTCGCCGCCGGCATCCCTCTCGAGGCCCTGGAAGCCCCGGAGGACGTCGAGGTCCCCGAAAGCCTCCTCCGCGGCGGAGACTGCTTTGCCCTCCGCGTCCGCGGCGACTCCATGATTGACGACGGCATCCGCGACAATGACGTCATCCTCGTCAAATCCCAGGCCACCGCCGAAAACGGACAGACCGTCGTCGCCCTCGTAGACAAGGAGTCCGCCACCGTGAAAAAGTTCTACCGCCGCGGCGACCAGATCGAGCTCCGCCCCGCCAACCCCTCCATGTCACCCCTCACCCTCCCCGCCTCCCGCGTCCGCATCCGCGGCGTCGTGGTCGGGCTGATGAGGAGTTACAAATGATTGGGGCTTGCCGCCCTGGACTGCGCGCCCCGCGCTTTGGAGTGCGCGCGGCTTGCCGCCGCTTTCCCGAGCCGGGAGCTTGCTCCCGGCGGACGCTCCTTGTGCAACCAAAGCTGGGGAGTACGTCAAGCATGTTCCTGGCGGATTGAAGAACTTGTTCCGATACCGGCCGGCAAGCTGGCCGAACGAAAGCGGCGGCAAGCCGCGCGCACTCCAAAGCTTGCGCCCGCTTGCCCATGCAATTTTTTATTAGTATATTGGTCCCCAAAGCAAAGGAGGAAAGATCATGGCGCTGACAATGACCCCCAAATCCAAGACCGCAAACTTGATCGCCGTCGTTGTTTTCTATATCTGATCCATGTTCCCCTCGACCGCTCGAATGAATTAATCAAGGTCTATCTGTGCGAATTAGAAAAAGGGGTGAACCATGAACTGGTGGGAAAAAGCGATCAAGCCTTTCAATCGCGCCAAAAGTGATGAGCAAGAGCAATACACTCTTGGAGTCACATATTGCAATCTCGGTCGGTGGAATGAAGCAAGTGAGGCTTTCAAGCAGGCAATTAGTATCAAACCCGACTATGCGGATGCGCATTGCAAACTTGGAAACGCATACGGTAACCTCGGGCGGTGGAACGAAGCAGCCGAGGCCTACACGCAGGCCGTCAGGATCAAACCGGACCATGCGGAAGCACACAGCAACCTTAAAGTCATAATTGGACGTTCATATGCGCAACTCGGACGGCAGAATGAAGCGATCGAGGCTTACAAACAAGCCATAATAATTAAACCGGACAATGAGAAAGCGCACTATTACCTTGGAACTGCTTACGCTTCCCTCGGGCTAATGCAGGAAGCAGTCGTGGCTTATAAGCAGACCATCAGGATCAACCCGGATGATGCGGAAGCGCACTGCAGCCTCGGATTCGCATACGGAAAACTCGGAAGAGTGAATGAAGAGATCGAGGCTTACAAGCAGGCCATAAGGATTAGCTCGGACTATATGGTAGCGCACTTTAACCTTGGAGTCTCTTACAGCCGACTCGGCCGAACGCGGGAAGCAATCCGTGAATATAAACAGGCTATCAGGATCAACCCGGATGATGCGGAAGCGCACATTGGCCTTGGTAATGCTTACGGCGAACTCGGGCAAACGCAAGGAGAAATCGGAGAATTTCAGCAGGCCATCAGGATCAAGCCGGATTATGCACTAGCGCATTTTAACCTCGGGAATGCTTACGGCAAACTCGGTCGAAGGCAAGAACAAATCGGAGAATATGAGCAGGCTATAAGGATAAACCCTGGTGATGCTAAAGCGCATTTTAACCTTGCGGTCTCCTACGACGAACTCGGGCGAACACGGGAAGCAATTGAGGAATATAAACAGGCCATAATAATAAACCCGGATGATGCGAAAGCACACTCTAACCTTGGAGTTGCTTACGACGAACTCGGGCGAACGCAGGAAGCAATTGAGGAATATAAACAGGCCATAATAATAAACTCGGATGATGCGGAACCGCACTGTAACCTTGGGGTTGCTTACGGCAGACTCGGGCGAAGGGATGAAGCGATACAGGCTTTTAAGCAGGGCATAAGGACCAAGCCGGATTTTTCAAAATTGCACTATAACCTTGGGATTGCCTGCCTGGCAACAGGAGATAGGAGCTCGGCACTTGAAGAGTACAAGATACTAAAAGAGCTTGATAAAGACTTTGCCGATAAATTATTCAATCTCATCTACAAATAGGTTTACCATGGCGGGCGCCCGCTTGGCTCAAGATAGAGACCGAAGAGAAGAGGTGCTAAAACGATGAACGATGAAATAGATTTTTATTCAATAACGCCATTAGGCTGCTTTAATGCTTCAGATGAGTTTTCAATCTCCGGAATAAAACTGCCTTACTGTTCTTTCATCAAACTGACGGAAGAACAGCTAAATGAATGGTTTAAACGGAAGCAGGGAGATTCAGGTGAAAATACTTTAAGCGTAGGCACCTTGATACCCACAAGGTATGAAAGAGAAAATATTATTAAGAACAAATATTTTCTTTGTTTTAGCTCAAAAGAACTCCATGATAAGCACCTCACGTCCGTAGGTTGTGCTCTGAGACTACTGTATAAATTCCCCGCCTTCACAACCAGAACATATCGAGAGGATGGAGCGAGCGGTTCATTGGAAAAATGTTTAGCCCACCCCGACTTGCCATGCTTACAAAATATTCCGGAATGGGATGTGCCAGAATATCTTAAACAAGCCCATCAAAATTACAAGAAACGTCTAGAAGATAATATCACAGGTGAAGCATGCTCTTCAGAGCAATTTATGCAGATGATTGAATGGAAGGAAAGGCAATATAAGAGATTTTACTGGCAGAACGGCAATAAAAATGATTTTATGCGTTTAGAGGAAAGGATCAAGACATTATTCCTTGATAAAATAAACGACCCGGCCTTCAGGTATCTAAGGTTTGCAATAAACTGGTATATGATCGCACAGGACGCGGAGTATACAGATCAAAGGATCGCTTTTTCTTGCATGATTCTTGAGTTGTTATGCTTAAAGCCCGATGGATATCGGGGGAAAGTCAGCAAATTAGCTAACAGCATTCACAAACTATTACCAGGATCAATCCAAGAAAAAAGATACGTAAAAAAATTAATGGAAAGCAAGTACTACAGTGAGAGAAATAATATTATGCACGGCTTCGCATACGATGATAAAACTCTGAAAATTGAAGAATGTGAGATAGAGCTGATCTTTGATGCTTGCAGGAGAATAATCCTGTTCATGCTTGGAAAAAGTATAGAAGAACAAAAAGGGAAAGAGCAAATACTCAGGGATATTGGAATCATAAAGCAAAAAGCCGCGGCGCCGATATAAGCCCGGTTCACCGGGCTTGCCCGCGAGGCTGTTAGGCCCGCCATTTATGGCGGGTTACGGGGCGTGGGTGAGGGTGAGGAGGGCGTTTTAACGTCCTTCCCGATAATGGCTTCAGCCGCCGGCGGGGGGCGTGGATGAATCCGTTATTTCAAGAACCCCGTTGAAACGGGGTCGGGCGTGAAGAGGGGGCGCCGGAGTACCCGCGCTAAAGCACGGGCCTATTAGAGGGGCCAAGGCCGGTGAATCGGCCTGATCCGGGCCCGACCGGCGGCTCACGCGTCAAAGCTGAATCCGTCCGCCGCCATCACGCCCTGCGCCCTGCGCCCTACGCTCTACTCGCTGCGACCTTGATTCCGGCCCTGGCTACCGGCTACGGGCTACTGACTACTTTTAAAAGGCCATGGACCGCGAGCTGTTACATATCAACATCACCGCCTTCCCCGTCGGCGTCGAGCGGATTATTGACCCGGCGTTGCGCGGGCGGCCGGTGGTGATTGCGGCCATGAACTCGCCGCGCGCGGTGGCGCTGGCCATCTCGCGCGAGGCGTACCTGGAGGGCGTGAGGAAGGGCATGGCGGTGGCGAGCGCCAAGAAGTTCTGCCGCGGCCTGATCGTCATCCCGCCGAACGAGCAGCTCTACCGACGGGCCGCGCTCTCCGTGCTCGACCTGGTGGCGCCGTATTCGCCGCTGGTCGAGCCGTGGCGGCCGGGGCATCTGCACCTGGACCTGACCGGCACCCGCCGCCTCTTCGGCTCGGTGGTGGACACGGCGGCCAAGATCAACCGCGAGATCCGCGACCGGCTGTGTTTGCGCAACACGGTGGGGGTGGCGCAAAACAAGCTGGTGTCGCGGGTGGCGTCGCGGGTGATCCGTCCGCGCGGCTTGTGCGAGGTCTTTGCCGGGAGCGAGGCGGCCTTTCTGGCGCCGCTCGAGGTGGACGTGCTGCCCGGCATCGGCGACAAGACGGCGGCCCGGCTCGCGGACTTCAACATCGCGCTGGTGGGCGAGCTCGCGGCCGTGTCCGCCGACCACCTGGTCATGGCCTTCGGCGCCATGGGACGGCGGCTCCATCAGTATGCCCGCGGCATTGACGACTCCCCGGTGCGCCCGCCCGAGCGCGCGCCCCTGGTGGCGGAGGAGGAGACCCTCGGGGAGGACGCCAACGACGACCATACCGTCATGGCCGTCCTCTACCTCCTGACCGAGCGCGCTACCCGCCGGCTCCGCGCCATGCGCTGCCGCGCCCGCTCCGTGAAGCTCGAGCTCATTTACGCCGACCACGTCTCGGCCTCCCGCGAGGCCGCGCTCCGCGAGCCGGCCGACCTCGACCGCCCCGTCTTCGCCAAGGCCGGCGAGCTCCTGGAAAAAACCTGGGCCCGCCGCGTGCGCCTGCGCTGGCTCGGCCTCACCCTTAAAGACCTCGCCCGCGGACCGCGGCAGCTCGGCCTCTTCGACCACGACCGCGAAAACGAGCGCGAGCGCAGCCTCGCCGTTGCCCTTGACCAGGTCCGCGCCCGGTTCGGCGAGTCCGCGCTCCGCTGCGGGAGGACGCTGTGAGCTTCGCCCATCTCGTCACCCATTCCTACTACAGCTTCATGCGCGGCGTGTCGTCGCTTGACGAGCTCTGCGCCACGGCGCAGGCCCACGGCATGACCTCGCTCGCGCTCACCGACGTAAACGGCCTCTACGGCGCCGTCTTCTTCTGGCAGGCCGCAATCGAGCACGGGCTCCACCCCATCCTCGGCGCCGACCTCGCCACCGCTTCCGAGCGCGCCGCCCTCGTCGTGAAAAGCGCCGCGGGCTACGAGCGCCTCTGCCAGATCATCACCGCCCGCCACCTCGACCCGTCATTCTCCCTCTGTGCCGCGCTCGCCGCCGATCGCGAAGGCCTCGCCGTCATCTCGGCCGACACCGCGCTGCTCGACGCGCTCATCCCGGCCGGGCGCCGCCGCGATCTTTACGTTGCGCTCGCGCCCGGCCACGACTCCCGCGCACTGCTGCGCTTCTCCCATGACCGCGGACTCGCGCCACTGGCCGTGGCCGACGCCTGGTTCGCGCGGCCCGACCAATACCCGCTCCATCGCCTGCTCCGCGCCATTGACCTCAACACCACGCTCCCGCGCGTCGCTCCCTCCGAGTTGGCCCACCCCGACGCCTGGCTCGCGCCGCCATCCGAGATGGTCCGCCGCTTCCCCCATTGCCCGGAGGCCGTGAACAACGCCCTGGCGCTTAGCGAGCAGTGCGTCATGAACGAACCGCCCTGGACCCGCCTCCTCTTCCCCGACTTCGAGGGCCTCACGCCGGACGCGGCCTTCCGCCTGCTCCGCGCCCGCTGCCTGGCCGGCGCCAAAAAGCGCTACGGCCGGATCACGGCCGCGGTGCGCGCGCGGCTCGACCACGAGCTCGGCGTAATCAGCCGGAAGAACTTCGCGAGCTACTTCCTGGTGGTGGAGAACATCGTGCGGCGCTTTCCCATCACCTGCGGCCGCGGCAGCGCCGCCGCCAGCATCGTCTCCTATTGCCTCATGATCACGCACGTGGACCCGATCCGGCACAACCTCTTCTTCGAGCGCTTCCTTAACCCCGGCCGCGTGGACCCGCCCGACATTGACGTGGACTTCCCGTGGGACACCAGAGACGACGTGCTCGACTACGTCTTCAAAAAGTACGGAGACACGAACGCCGCCATGGTGGCGAACCACGTGTGCCTGCAGGCGCGCGCCGCGGTGCGCGAGATCGCCAAGGTCCACGGCATCCCCGCGCCCGAGATCAAGCGCGTCACCGGCCGCATGCGCCACATCTGGGACGTGCACGACGCCGACGGCCTCGTCCGCACCCACCCCATGTTCAAGGACCTGAAGCTCGAAGCGCCCTGGCCGCAAATCCTCACGACCTCGCTCGCTTTGGAAGGAATCCCCCGCCACCTCTCCGTCCATTGCGGCGGCGTGGTCATCGCCCCCGGGGCCCTTACCCGCCGCGTGCCCCTCCAGCGCGCCAAGAAGGGCGTCAACATCATCCACTGGGAAAAGGACCAGGCCGAGGACGGCGGACTCGTCAAAATTGACCTGCTCGGCAACCGCTCCCTGGCCGTGGTCCGCGACTCGCTCGCCGCCTTGAAGGACCACGAGGGTATCGAGCTCAGCTACCGCCGCTTCAACCCCATTGACGACCCCGACACCATCGCGCTGCTCGGCCGCGGCGACACCATCGGCGTCTTCTACGTCGAGTCGCCCGCCATGCGCCAGCTCCAGCAAAAGACCCGCGCCGGCGAATTCGAGCGCCTGGTCGTGCATTCCTCCATCATCCGGCCCGCGGCCAACGAGTTCATCCGCGAGTACGTGCGCCGCCTCCACGGCGGGTCCTATGAGCCGCTCCACCCGCTGGTCGAGGAAATTCTCGCCGACACCTTCGGCATCATGTGTTACCAGGAGGACGTGTGCAAGGTCGCCATGGCGCTCGGCGGCTTTGACGCGGTGGACGGCGACGGCCTCAGAAAGGTCCTCTCCAAAAAGCACAAGTTCAAGAAGCTCGCCGAGTATCGCGAGCGCTTTTACGCGGGAGCGCGCGAGCGCGGCGTGGCCCGCGAGGTGATTGACCGCATCTGGAACATGATCATGTCCTTCTCCGGCTACTCCTTCTGCAAGCCCCACTCCGCCTCGTACGCGCTCGTGTCGTTCAAGTCCGCCTGGCTCCGTTGCCATCACCCGGCCGAGTTCATGGCCGCCGTCATCTCCAACCAGGGCGGCTACTACTCCGCCTTCGCCTACGTCTCCGAGGCCCGCCGCATGGGACTCGAGGTGCTGCGCCCCGACGTCAACGCGAGCGAGAGGCACTACGTGGGCCGCGGCCGGACCCTGCGCGTCGGACTCATGCAGCTCAAGGGGCTCAGCGAGGCCGGGCTCGACGCCGTCATCGCCGAGCGCGGCTCCCGCGGCCCCTATGCCTCCTGCTCCGACTTCCTGCGCCGCGCGGACGTGGCGCCCGGTGACGCCCGCCTGCTGGTCAAGGCCGGCTGCTTCGACGCGCTGGAAGGGGAGGACGCGCGGCCCGCCCTGCTCTGGAAGCTCGAAGAGCACGCGGGCCGCCGCTCCCGCATGCGATCCTCCCTCCCCCTCTTCGATCCGCCCGCCTCCGAGCTGCCTAAGCCGCGCGGCTACGACGCCCAGACCATGCTCCGCCACGAGGTCGAGACCCTGGGATTCCTCGTCTCCCGCCATCCCCTCGCCCTCTATCTCCCGCTCCTTAAGCCGCTGTCCCACGTGCCCGCAAAAGACCTCGCCCGCTGGGTCGGAAAGCGCGTCACCACCATCGGCTGGTACGTCACCGGCAAGCTCGTCTCGACCAGCCGCGACGAGCCCATGGAGTTCTTCAGCTTCGAGGACACCACCGCCATCTACGAGACCACCTTCTTCCCCGAGGCCTACCGCCGCTTCTGCCACCTCATTGACCGCGACCGGCCCTGCCTCCTGCAAGGCCTGGTCGAGCAGGACTCTAGCGCCGTCACCCTGACCGTGGACCACCTGAAAATCCTCGACCCGCCTAGGTCCGCCGCCCATCAGCCGGCGCCCCGCGGCGTTGGTTCCCGCCCCGGCGCCCCGCTCCCCTCCTGCTCCTGATACCGGTCTGTTTTTTGATTTGGGCTAATGAATGATCTAATCTGAAAAGATACGCATCAGGAGGGCTGACCATGACCAGGAAACAAGACCCATCCCGGTTTTCCCGGAGAAAATTTCTGGACGGAATCGTGCGCGGGGCCGGCGGGATCACGCTCGCCGCCGCGGCCTCCGCCTGCAAACCCGACACCTTCATGGATTACCTGTCCTCCGGGACCGAGAAAGTTGACGACCGCTTCAACGAGTCCGTGTCCGGACACGCCAGGCAGCTCGCCCTGCCGGCGGCCTCGTCCGACACCTTCACCTTTCTCTGGGCCTCCGACATCCATATCACCTACGGCCATTCCGACCTCATGGACAAGTTCGGATCATACGCCAAACAGCGCGGCGCCGTCTTCGCCCTCCATTCCGGAGACTGCGCCGACGGCGGCCAAGTTGACGAATACAAGAAGTGGAATGGCGTCATGGGCGAGTACCTGCCCTGCCCCGTCTTCTCCGCCATCGGCAACCATGACCTCTACGGCGACGGCTGGGACGCCTATAAGAAATACATCGGCCCCGCCGCCTTCCGCTTCATCTACGGCCCTTGCGACTTCATCTTCATTGATACCGCCGCCGGCACCCTCGGCTTCGACCAGATGGGGTGGCTCGAAAAAGTCCTCGACCGCGGCGGCCCGCCCAACCGCTTCATCCTGAGCCATTACCCCATCTACGACGGCGCGTTCCAGACCCCCTCATCAATTGGCAACACCGAGGAGTGCATGAAACTCATCTCCATGTTCGCCGACAATAACGTGAGCTATTTCCTGTGCGGACACAAGCATACGGGCGCGCATTACGAGATCCGCGGTGTCCACCACATCATCAGCGGCGCCGGATGCCCCTACAAGCAGATCATTGACGACAAGAACCATTTCTTCCGCTTCGACGTCGCCGGCTCTTACGTGAGCAAGGACAAAATTTACTTCGACGACGTGGAGATAGTCTAAATGCGCCCCATCACCGCCTCCGCGCTGACCTTCGGAGCAATCATCGCCATCGCCGCCCTGCTCCCCCGCCCGTCCGCGGCACTGCCGGACTGGCTGAAGTGCCGCTGCCATGAGCAGGAAAAAGAGGCCCCTGAAGAGCGGCCGCCGCTCGAGCTCGACTCCGGGCTGCGCCTCTACGGCGCTTACCTGCGCCGCGAGAGCGCGGTCGAGCGGGAGGACTACGGACGCGTCCGCCTGGCCTGGGATTCCGGCAACCGCTGGCTCAACCCGAGCGCCGGCGTGGAGGCGCGCATCGAGGGCGGCCAGCTCCGCACCTGCTGGATCGGAAATGACCTGGTCCTGGACCAGTACGCCGCCGTCAGCCTCCGCCTCAACCACGCCGAGTACGGCGACTGGAAGACCGGAATTAATTACGCTAACGCCTACATCTCCTATCATCGCTGGTGGATGGACCTGGCCGTGGGCATGGGCTACGCCGCGCTCGTCTTCGAGGAGAGGGACTACCGCAACCCCTTCATCTACAATACCCAGACCCCCGAGTCCCGCTTCATCTATAACGTGTCGCTCCACCCGCCGTCCTTTTGGAAGGGACGCATCGAGCTCGACCTCGGCTTGCGCAACTATGACGACTTCGAATACCACGGCTTCGACGACAACGGATACCATATCGAGCCCATGCTGCACCTCGGCCCCGACACCACCTTCACTTTCTTCTACGAGCGGCGCTACGCGGGCGCCTTCATCAGCCTGCCCACCTTGACCCGCGTCACCTGGCTGGTGTCGGTGGAACACCGCTTTTAACCCGAATTTAACCGCCAAGACGCCAAGAGCGCCAAGCTGTTTATTAAATAATGTATGTGAATGGTAACATGATGGAATACAGATCCGCGATTGAATTTTATTTATCTCATTTTTTTTCTTGGCGTTCTTGGCGTCTTGGCGGTAATCTTCCGCCTATCGGAGGCCCTGATGATTGACCTGCACATGCATACGCTCTGGAGCGACGGCGTGCTCGTGCCCGCCGAGCTGGTCCAGCGGGCCAGCTGCAAGGGCGTCCGCGCCATGGCCATCACGGACCACGTGGACCATTCCAACATCGAGCCCGTGGTCACGGCGCTCGTCAAGTTCTGCCGGAGCATGGAAAAGCATAGCGGCATCATCGTGCTTCCCGGCTTCGAGATCACCCACGTCCCGCCCGCCTCCATCGCCGGCCTGGCTTCCCTTGGCCGCAGGCTCGGCGCCAAGTGGGTCGTGGTCCACGGCGAGACCCCGGTCGAGCCGGTGCCCGCCGGCACCAACCACGCCGCCATCCTGGCCGGCGTGGACCTGCTTGCCCATCCCGGCATCATCTCGGACGAGGACGTGAAGCTCGCCGCGAAAAAAGGCGTGGCCCTGGAAATCAGCGCCCGCAAGGGCCACTCCCTGGGCAACGGCCGCGTCGCCTCGCTCGCCAAGCGCCACGGCGCAACCCTCATCCTCAATACCGACGCCCACGCCCCGGAAGACCTGATTGACTTGGCCTTCGCCCGCACCGTCGCCCTCGGCGCCGGCCTTACTGACCGCGACTTTAACGCCATGCTCGCGGCCTCGGACGCCCTCGTCAAAAAAGCCATGAAAAGGAGAGCGAAAAAATGAGCAACCTGGCCAAGCGCCTTATCAGCGCCGCCATCATCGTCCCCGTACTGGTCTATCTCTTTTACCGCGGCGGCCGGCCGTTCATCATCCTCATCGAGGTCGCCATCGCGCTCGGCATCAACGAGTATTACTCCATGGCCGAAGCGCGCGGGCTCCTGCCCTCCCGCGGGATCGGCACCATAGGCGCGCTCGCCCTCGGCCTGGCCGCGGCCTCCGGCAGGCTCGATTACATGCTGCTCACCTTCACCCTCGTCATCCTGGCGGTGCTCATTAACCAGCTCCGCGGCCAGGACATCTCCGCAACCATCGCCGGGTCCGCAACCACCATCTTCGGCGTCGTCTATATCGGATGGCTCCTCTCCCACGCCATGCTCCTCCGCTTCCCCCTCCATTCCCCGCAGGCCATTGACCGCGGACTCTTCTTCATCGTTCTCGCCATCGCCGGCGTGTTCCTGGCCGACGCCGGCGCGTACTTCGTCGGCCGCGCCTACGGCAAGAAAAAGCTCGCGCCGCGCATCAGCCCGGGCAAGACCGTGGAGGGACTGCTCGGAGGCATCGCGGGCGGCACGCTCGGCGTCGTGCTCACCAAGCTCGTTTTTGACTGGCTCATCTTCCCGGACCCCGGCACCGGCATGCCGCTCCTGCATTGCCTGGCGCTCGGCCCCCTCCTCGTGCTCCCCTCCGTCGCCGGCGACCTCTTCGAGTCCATGCTCAAGCGTGACGCGCGCATCAAGGACTCCGGCAGCATCATCCCCGGCCACGGCGGAATCATGGACCGGCTCGACTCCATCCTCTTCGCCCTGCCCGTCACTTATTATTACCTCCGCCTCGCGGTCTATGGAGGCCTCTGGTGATCGTCGCATACAATGGCGTGTCGCCCCGGGTGCACCCCAAGGCCTTTGTCGAAGAGACCGCGCTGGTCATCGGCGACGTCGAGATGGCCGAGCAATCGTCCGCGTGGTTCCACGCCGTGGTCCGCGGCGACGTCAACTGCATCCGCGTCGGCGCGCGCACCAACATCCAGGACTCGTCGGTCATCCATGTCACGCATAACAAGTGGCCCACCATCATCGGCGCCGACTGCGTGCTCGGCCACCGCGTGGTCGTCCACGGCGCCGTCATCGGCGACCACTGCCTGATCGGCATCGGGTCCATCGTGCTCGATGGCGCGGAGGTCGGAGACCACTGCATCGTCGGCGCCGGAGCCCTCGTGCCGCCGGGCATGAAAATCCCGCCCCGCACCCTGGTCATGGGCGTGCCCGCCCGGCCGGTGCGCGAGATCAATGAAAAGGACCGCGACATGCTTCTCAATCAGCCGCTCGAATATCTCCGTCTCATCGGAGACTACGCCGGCAGGGACTCCCGCCGATGACGGCCAGGCAGGGACAGCGAAAGGGAGGCGACATGGCGCCCCATAATGAAAAGGTCCGCGTCAAGCTGCGCCGGACCGTGGACCATTCTTACAACATTGTGATCGGCCGCGACCTGTTCGACGGCATCGCCGTGCAGCTCAAGGAGATGCGCCTGGCCGACCGCTACGTGCTCATCTCCGACTCGACCGTGCTCAAGCTCCACGGCAACCGCCTGACCGAGGCCCTGCGCGCCCGCGGCCTCAAGGTGGACCGCATCGGCTTCCCCGCCGGCGAGTCATCCAAAACCCGCAAGATGAAGCAGTTCCTCGAAGAGCACATGCTCGGCATGGGGCTCGCCCGCGATACCTGCGTCATCGCCTGCGGCGGCGGCGTGACCGGAGACCTGGCCGGCTTCACCGCCGCCACCTATCTGCGCGGCGTGCCCTGGATCCAGGTACCCACCACCCTGCTCGCCATGGTGGACGCCAGCATCGGCGGCAAGACCGCGGTTGACGTGGCCGAGGGAAAAAACCTGATCGGCGCCTTCCATCAGCCCGCCGCCGTGTTCATTGACGTCTCCGCCCTCGAGACCCTGCCCCGCCGCCACCTGGTCGCGGGCATGGCCGAGGTCATCAAGCACGCCGTGATCGCCGACGCGGACTTTTTCAAGCAACTGATGGCCCGCGCCGACGACGTGCTGGAGGGCGACCCCGCCGCGCAGATCGCGGTGATCAAAAGGAGTTGCGAGATCAAGGCGGGCGTGGTGGAGAAGGACGAGAAGGAGGCGGACCTGCGCCGCATCCTGAATTACGGCCACACCCTGGGCCACGCGGTGGAGGCCGCCTCCGGCTACGCCCTGCTCCACGGCGAGGCCGTGAGCCTCGGCATGGCCCTGGAAGGAGCATTGGCCGTGTCCCAGGAAATCTTCTCCCCCGCCGACCTCGAGCGCCAGCACGCGCTCCTTAAAAGGGTCGGCCTGCCTATCAAGGCCTCGGTCGTGCTCCGCGCCCTCATCGGACATCAGGTCCGGCCCAGGGACATCCTCGAATATACTCATTTTGATAAAAAGAAAAGGCTGGGTCTGGTCGAGTACGCGCTGCCCGTCAAGATCGGCCAAATGAAACGACTCGGCAAGCGCGTCGGTATCCCCTTTGACGACAAGGTCATGATCCAGTTCCTCCGCCGCGTGTTCCATTAAATGCGCGGGCTGATTCTTGGTGAAAATAAAAACGCCAAGACGCCAAGGAAATAAAAAATAATATTTCTTGGCGTGCTTGGCGTCTTGGCGTTTTTCTTCGGCCGATCACGGCCAGTCTTTTATGATCTCCTCGGCGATCTGGACCATGTTGAGCGCCCCGCCCTTGCGCAGGTTGTCCGCCGAGATCCAGAGCTGCACGGACTTCGCGTCGCCAGCGCCCGGCCGGATCCGGCCCACCAGGATCTCATCATGTTCCATGGCCAGCAGCGTGTCCGGGTAGGTTTCCTCACCAGAATCGTCCATCAACTTGACCCCGGCAGCACCCGCCAGCGCGAGCTTCACCTCTTCCGCGTCGGCTTCATTATCGAACGCGATATCCACCGCCGCCGCAATCCCGCAGAAAATCGGGACCTGCGCCGCCGTGACCGCAACCGGGAACTCCGCTCCCAGCACGCGCGGGAGCTCCCGCACCACGTCGGCCTCAGCCTCGCTCATCCCGCCCTCGTCGAACTGGCCCACCCGCGGGAAAATGTTGAACGCACTCTGGCGCGGGAAGCGCTCGATGCTCAGCGCCTCCTGGTTGAAAATGTTGATGGTCTGGAACTGGTGCTCCTCGAACGAGGCCCGGCCGGCCGTGGCCGAGCCATGCAGCGTGGCCGCGCTGACGCGCCTGATCCCGAAGCGCTGATTGAGAGGCGCCAGCACCAGCGCGAGCGCCACCGTCGCCGGGGATGGGCTCGCCACCATCCTTTTCCCCTGCCTCACCCCGGCCAGGACACCGGGATTGATCTCCGGTACGCACAGCGCAACGTCTGGGGCCAGGCGGAACGTCCGCGATGAGTCAATGACCACGGCCCCGGAGCCGGCCGCCTGCTCGGCCAGGTCCCGGCTCACCAGATGGTGCGCCGCGAAAAATATGATGTCGAGCCCTTGATAAAATTCCCCGCTCACCGCCTCCACGTCGAACTCCTCGCCCCGGAACTCGACCTCGTCTCCCGCCGAATTCAGCGACGCGTAGAACCTGGCCTCCGCCACCGGGAACCGCCGCGCCGCCAACAACTGCAAGAGCTCCCTGCCCACCAGTCCGGTGGCGCCCACCACCGCGATCTTGAATTCGGGCTTGCTCATGGCCTCACCCCGCCGCGTCTCATTTGATCAGTCCTTTCGCGTCAAGCTCGCCGATCCCCTTGTCAACCAGGTCCCGCACTCCTTCCTCCTCCGCCGCCCAGTCCAGGAACAGCGGCAACCCTTCCTCGAAACCCGTCCGCGCCGTGAAGCCGATGACTTCCTTGGCCTTGCCAACGTCGGCGAAGCAATGCCGGATGTCGCCTGCCCGGAACCGGCCCTTGACTTCGGGAGGAATATCGCCGCGCAATCCCTTCCGCACCGCCTCCGCCGCCTCCAGCGCCGAGCGCGGCCGCCCCGTGCCCACGTTGAGCGCCACCGTGCCCTCGCCCTCCCACTGCAGCGCCGCCAGGTTGGCCCGCGCCACGTCGCCCACGTAGATAAAGTCCCGGAGCTGCTTCCCGTCCTCGAAAATCACCGCCGGCTTCCGGTTGATCACGCGGGAGGCCACGATCGCGAGCAGGCCGGTGTAGGGATTGGAGAGCGCCTGCCGCGGCCCATACGTATTAAAATAACGCAGCGCCACCGTGGGGATCTTATAGGCCCGGCCCACCACCAGCGCCAGCTCCTCCGTCGTCTTCTTGCCCACCGCGTAAACCGACTCGCACACGCGCGGCTTGTCCTCCCCCGTCACCACCGGCTCCGCAATCCCGCCGCAGGAGCAGGCCACCTCCCACTGCCGCCGCTTGAGCTGCTCCTCCGACCGCACCGGCGGCGCGATCAGGCCGCACTTCGGGCACCGGTACCGCCCTTCCCCGTAAATGGACATCGAGCTCGCCACCACCAGCTTCTTTATTTTCGCGACCCGCTCAACGATGGCCTGAAGCAGGGCCGCGGTGACGCAATCGTTCCCGTGAACGTAGCGCTCGATCTCGTACATGGACTGGGCCACGCCGACCGCCGCCGCCTGGTGGCAAACCATGCTCACGCCCTTGAGCGCGCGGTCCAGCGCCGCACGGTCCCGAACGTCGCCCCGGATCAGCTCGACCTCCGGATGCAAATACTTGGGCCGCTCCCCGCCCGGGTGGACCTGCGGCTCCAGCGAATCCAGCGCCCTCACCTCATACCCCTGGGCCAGCAACAGGTCCGCGATATGCGACCCGATGAAACCGGCGCCGCCAGTGATAAGAACTTTATCCTTCACCTCAATGTCTCCCCGAAGCACGCGCCAATCAACGACAATCAAGCAAGCCCGCGCTTCTCTATCTCCTTCATGATGCTCTCCGCCATCTTCCTGCTCATGCACCTCTCGACGAATATCTGCCTGCCCTGCTCGGCAATGCTTTTTCTCAGCTCCCGGTTGTCACGGAGTTGCCGTATCCGCTCCGCCAAGCCCTCCGCGTCCCCCATCGGACACAGGAGCGCATTGACGCCGTCAACCAGCAGTTCCCTGGCCGCCGCCGTGTCGCCGGTAATCACCGGCTTTTGCATGGCCAGGGCCATGTAAACTTTATAGGGGATCACCAGCGAGGCCTTTTCGGTCCGGCCGAAAATTCCCAGGCAGACGTCGGAGCCCGCGATCAGGCCGGCCAACTCGCTCAAGGGCAGCCAATCAACGATGAACCGGACGTTGGCAAGCCCCAGTTTTTCCGCCCGTTCCCGCATCTCCTGGCAGGTCTGGCCCTGGCCCACGAAGGTGAACCGGATGTCCTGATGGTCCCGCAATAGATGGGCGGCGTCAATCTGCACGTCAATCCCGTGGAGCGGGATGTAAGATGAATAGGATATAATATCCAGAATGCCATCGTCCTCCGGAGCGGGCCGGGGATAAAAAATCCGCTCGTCCGTTCCCGGCGGGACCGCGAGAAAATGGCCTTCATCGAGCCCGAACTCGCGGCAGAAATATTCCACGTGGGCCCGGGTGTCGAGCAGCACCAGGTCGGCCAGCCGGCACGACCAGCGGTCAGCCAGCCGGAGCAGCCTCGCCCGCGCGCTCCCGCTCGCGTACAACTTGCGATCTTCAACCACCGTCTCGTAAAGCGAGTAGAAGGCGTCAAAAACGATCCGCTTGCGCTTGAGCCAGGCGAGCGCTCTGGCCGGGAGCATGTCAATATGTCCGATGTAACCGACGAAAACGATATCGTGCTCCGGCATTTCCCAGTATCTGGCCGCGAGGCCCAGGTATACTTTAAAATATGACCAGGCCTGATACGGAATTCCCCGGCCCACGCCCGCCATTTTCTCCGCGTGCGTCTCCCATAGGTCGCTCTGGCAAATCATGACCTCCGCGCCGTTCTCCGTGAGTCCGCGGATGATGGAGCTGTTGCGCGGATAATCCTCGCCCCGGCTGAATGTGCCGAAATAGCAGACCCGCGGCTTCCTGGGTCCGTGATCTATCGCTTGGCCCGCCTCCGAAGCAGCCGCCCGATCCATGTCATCCTCTCTTCACGGAAGATTTCAGCCACCATGACAATAATCGGCCTCCCTGCATTGCGCCGTCCATCCATCCGGAAAATGAGCGGAGGCCCTTGAACCGCTGAATCAAGTACCGTGGCCGGAAATAGAATTTCCGGTGCGCGTCCCTGGCGGCTTTGTCAATCCGTTCCATCGTCCAATAACCGTCCATGATCACGGCCCGGCGGCCGCGTTCGGCCGGCCCGCGCGCCGGGGCCTCGCGGACCCAGCCGCGCTCCATCGCGTAATCGTACAGCGGCGTGCCGGGAAAGGCCGAGAGCACTCCGAACTGGGCGTAGTCCGCCCGAAGCTCGATGGCCAGCCGCACCGTCTCCATCTCGTCCTCCATGGTCTCGCCCGGGATGCCCAGCAAAAAGTAGCCCAGGGTCTGGATGCCCGCCGCCCGGGTCAGGGCAAAGGCCTCGCGCGCCTGGTCAACGGTTATGTCCTTCTGCAGGAACTTCAGCCCGCGCTCGGTGGCGGTTTCCACGCCATACGCTATCATATCGCAGCCCGCCCGCTTCATCCACGAAAGCGTCTCGGCGTCCACCCGGTTGACCCGGCCCTCGCACTTCCATTTGAATTGCAGGCCCCGCTCGATGATGCCGCGGCAGATCTCGATCACGCGGTCACGCTGCAGCGTGAAGAGGTCGTCGTAGATCATGATCCGCCGCACCCCGCGCCGCTTCACGATCTCCTCCATCTCCGCCAGCACGTTTCCGGCGGAGCGCGCCCGCCACTTCGAGCCGCAGGTGTGCTTGTCGCAGAAGATGCAGCGGTAAGGGCAGCCCCGCGAGGTGATCATGGTGGTCACGGCCTGACGGCCCCACAGGGGATGGCGGTAACGGCCTGCGGGCAGCGAGTCGCGGTCGGGAAAAGGCAGCGCGTCGAGGTCCGGGATCACCGGCCGCTCATTCCCATTAGTATCGCCGGGGGCCAGCACGCCCGCGATGCCTTCCGCCGCCCCCGCGTCCCCTTCCAGGATCTTCTTTACAAGCTCCGCGAAGCTCTCTTCGGCCTCGCCGCATACCACGTAATCAAGCCTGACCGGCGATTCGTCGAAGACCTTGCGCCCCACGGCGGACGCATGCGGCCCTCCCAGCACCAGCACCGGCGTGAGCGGCCTGACCGCCTCCAGGGTGCGGTACGCGGCGTCCATGATCGGGGTCATGCCCGTCACGCCCACGATGCGCGGCGTGAGCCTTTTCACGTGTTCCACGAGCTCGGCCTGGACGAGGTCCAGCGCGTCGGCGTCGAGGACCCGGGCCTCGATTCCCCGCGCCTGGAGGCTCGCCGAGAGATAGGCAAGGCCCAGCGGCGGGGTGAGAATGCGGGCGGCCGACGAATCGAGCGCGCGAGGGTTGATCAGCAGCACGCTCATCTCGGCTCCAGCTCCGCCAGGCTTTCCATGTCCAGATAGTATTTCCGGATAAATATCGCCATGGCCCCCGCCGGCAGCCGGCTTTTCCCGCGCCACTCTCCTCTTACGCGCAGGTCGGCGGGAAGGCGGCGAAGCCCTGACCCATAGGCCCGGAACAGGGACCCCGCGCATCTCCACAAGAGTCGCAACCTGCCGCCGCCGGGTCCGAGGTCATTTTTCATCGTGCGCCTTCTGGCGGCCAGGCCCCGCATCAGGGCCAAAAGCAGCGCGATATACCGCCATGCCGTGGCCGCCGGACTGAGAATAATCAATATTATCGGATAGTAACGCATCAAGATCGCAATGCGGTTTCTCTCGACCAGATATATCTTCTCCGGGCTCACCACTCCTAATGTGCCCCCGCCCCCCAGGTGGTATACGGCCGCCCGGCGGGCCATCACGCACCGGAAACCCAGGAGCCTTATTCGTATAAACAGGTCAGTGTCCTCGCTGTAGCAGAACATGCCCTCGTCAAAGCCGCCGGCCTTCACGAACGCTCCGCGCTTCATCATCATGGCGCAGCCGCTGGGGATAAAAACTTCCGCGGCGTCGGTCTCCGCGTCCCTGCTGAAATGGCGCGCGCCCCGGCTGATGCCGTCGGCCCAGATACGGACTCCTATGTTATCGAGGAGCTCGCGCCGGTCGGCGCGCAGGATGCGGCAGGCCACCAGGCCCGCGCCGGCGTCCCGCTCCGCCGCCTCCATCATGCCGGCGATCCAGCCGGGGTCGGCGGTGGCGTCATTATTGAGGAGCGCGATCCATTCGGAAGACGCCGCCGCGATCCCCGCGTTGTTCCCGCCCGCGAAGCCTTGGTTGCGCTCCAGCCTGATCACCCGGACCGCCGCGCCGAAGCTCCGCTCCACCATCTCGGCCGAACCGTCGCTGGAGCCGTTGTCCACCACGATGATCTCCGCAGGGGGCACGGTCTGCGCCAGCACCGAGGCAATGCATTGGCGCAAGAGCTCCGCCCGGTTATAGTTAACGATGACCACCGCCACCGGCGCCGGTTTCATCCGTGCCCCCGCCGCTTCCTCGCCACCACCACGGTGAAATCCGAAGCAATGGTCCCGGCCCGCTCCAGCTCCTCCTCCAGCTCCGCCAGCCGGCGAAGGAGCTCCACATCCAGGGCGCGCTCCGCACAAAAATTGCCCGCGATGCCGTCAAGCAGCGGGTGCAGCACCGCGCCGCCGTAGTCCCTCTTCATAACTATTTCGTATCGCGCCGCCGTGAGCGGCAAAATTTCCTCCGACCGCGCCGCCTCGAAGGGAGAATCGCGGTTCCGCTCGTCCAGGGCCGCCCGATAGGCCCGCCGCTTCAGGCCCCAGCCCCGCCACAGGTTCTTCCGGTAACGCGGCGCCAGGCCGCGCAGCAGCTCGTTCACGATCCGGAGCTGCTCGTCCGTCCACTGGAACCGGGAGGGACCAACGTACTCATTGAACACGAGCAGGCCCCCGTCCCGGAGCCCGCGCCGCGCCTCGTCCAGCACGTGCTCCAGGTCGAGCAAATGGTGCAGGCTGCTCGCCGCGAAAACCACGTCGTAGGCGCCCGCTTCCAGCCTCAACCGGTTCAGGTCCATTCTCTCGAATTCCACCGGCAGGCCCCGGAGCCGCTCCCGCGCCGCCGCCACCGCCCCCTCCGACAGGTCTAACGAATGAAAGCTCTTGACCAGGCCGAGCGAGAAGGCGTGCGCCTCCAGGTCTCCACGACCGCATCCCAGGTTGAGCGCCCGCGTAAGGTCGTGGCCGCCGAACTCGCGCGCGAAAAATTCCAGCCAGTTGACCGAGGGATCTCCCGATACGCGCCGGTTTATATTCTGCCTGATGACCGGATGGTCCTGCCAGGTGAGGACCTTGTTTTTCCCCGGCCGGGACCAGTGAGCTGACTCCCGCTCCTCATTCGTCCGGCTGCGGGCCAGCAAGAGAGCGCGCCGGAAGGACCGGTCAGCGAAGGCGGCCGCCCGCTCGGCCTGGTGGAGGGCGAGCCCGATCATCTTGGCGACGCGGCGGCCGCTCATTTCCGGGCTTCCAGAAGCTCAGCGTAAACCGCGAGCAAGCGCCTGCCCGCGGCCTCCATTGAAAACTCGGCCTCGACCCGTCTTCGGCCCGCCGCGGCCAGCTCCGCGGCCCTTTCCCGGTCATGGAGCAGCCGCGCCACCGCCCGCGCCAGTCCGCGCGCGCATTCGTCACGGTCCGGCCCGGCTTCCACCCACTCGGCCGCGTCGCCCATGATCTCCCGATTGACCGGCAGATCGAACGCCGCCACCGGCAGCCCGCAGGCCATGTAAAGCAGCAACTTGCCGTTCCCCTCCGTCCGCGAGAGCTTGGGCGCCAGCGCCACCGTGCCCAGCCGGAGGTATCGCGCCGCCTCGAAATAATCCACCCGGCCCGTGAACGTGACGCAGTCCGCAAGGCCCGCCCTCTCCGCCTCGGCCTTGAACTGGGCCTCCGGATAGCCCATGACCAGGAAATGGACGCGCTCGCCCTGGTCGCGGAGCAGTCGGGCCGCCTTTAATATCAGGTCCGTTCCCTGGTAACCGCTCAATACGCCAAGGTACAGCGCCACCGGCGTTTGCGCGGGCAGGCCCAGTTCCCTGCTTAGCCCCGGCTCTCCCGGACCCGGCGCGAACCGGGCCGGGTCCACCCCGTCCGGCACCGCCGTGGCCTCGATGCCGCGCGCCGCGAGCGGCCCGGCCAGTGCCCCGGCGCTCACGACCACCCGATCGGCACCGCGGTCAATCCAGCCCTCCACCGCCCGGAAGGCCCGCGCCATGATCCCGCGCTCCCGGATGAAACCGTGGTCCACGCTCTCCCGCGTCAGGCTCCCCTGATAATCGAAGAGCAGCGGCGCCTTGAACCGCGCCGCCAGGATCCTGCCGATCAGCGCGCCCTCGTGCAGGTGGGCATGGATCAGGTCCGGCCGGAACTCCCGGGCCACGCCCCAGGCCTTGGCCAGGACCAGGGCGTCCAGATACAGCCGGCCCCAAGCCGGGCCAGCCTCCGTGCGCCGGTAACGAGAAACCGCCCGCGCGCGCAGCACCTTGAGTCCGTCAGGATCGGACCCGAGCGGATACGTCAAAATAACGACGTCATGGCCCCGGCTTTCAAGGTAGCGCGCCTCTTCATAAATGCGAACGTGGCAGCCACGGTCGGAAAAAAACGGGGTGGGAGCAAGCATCAGGATCCGAGTCATGAACTCCGTTCCCTTATCTCCTTGATAACGTAGATCGGCTTGTTCTGAGATTCAAAATAAGTGCGGATGGATACCTCCGTGAGCAGCCCGAACATGACGAGCTGTGTCCCCACGATCACGGCCAGGGTGCCCAGGATCAGGAAAGGGTTGCCGGTCATGTCAATATTATCGTATACCTTCATGATGACCAGCGCGGCAAATGATGCCATACCGAAAAGCATGGAGATGAGTCCGACCAGGCCGAAGAAGTGCAGCGGTCGCGTGAAATACCCCAGCAGGAACTTGAGCGTGATCAGGTCAAGGACGACGCTGAACGCGCGGTCGAGCGAATACTTGGACCGGCCGGCGGCGCGCGGATGGTGGGCAACTTCAACCTCCGCGAGACTCGCGCCCATGATATGGGCCAGGACCGGGATCATGCGGTGCATCTCGCCGTAGAGCGAGAGCTCTTCGAGAATCTCGCGGCGGTAGGCCTTCAAGGTGCAGCCGAAATCATGGAGCTTCACCTCGGTCAGGACGCTGATGAGCTTGTTGCCGAGCCAGGAAGGTATCCGCCGCCGCACCAGGAAGTCCTTGCGGTCTTTCCTCCAGCCGTTGACCACGTCGTAGCCCTCTTCGAGCTTCGCCAGGAGTCGCGGAATGTCGCGCGGGTCATTCTGGCCGTCCCCGTCCATGCTCACGATCACCTCTCCCCGCGCATAATCAAACCCGGCACGCAGCGCCGCCGTCTGTCCGAAATTCCGCCGGAACCGGATCACCCGCACCGCCGCGTCCTTTTCGGCCAGGGCATCAAGGATGGCGGAGGAACCATCGCCGCTGCCGTCATCAATAAAAATTATTTCCGCGGGACGGCCGATTTGTTCCAGGGTCCGGGAAATGGATGCATAAACATTTTGTATACACTCTCTCTCATTATAAACGGGCACGACCACGGAGAGCCAGGTCCGTTTCGAGTCGGAATCAGCCATGTCATCACGCCTCATTTCCCATGCCCCGCCCACGAAAAGCTTAAAGGATGCGCGCTTTGATTATGATATGCGATCAGGGGAAAAGATTCAAATTTCCTCAGTGCCGTCCAAAATAAACGGACCGGAGAACCGCCAAGACGCCAAGAGCGCCAAGGATTATTTTTCAACACGATTTTAAGAGGGCTTGGGTGCGAATGTTTCTTGCTTGGCGCTCCCGTC
>Ga0307378_10000979_pt1 | contig 47234 bp, 39 predicted proteins | sample UN1MG_FD_202238 | JGI IMG/M metagenome (GOLD analysis project Ga0307378, IMG submission 202238) | Soil microbial communities from Risofladan, Vaasa, Finland - UN-1 | ecosystem: Environmental > Terrestrial > Soil > Coastal area > Acid sulfate soil | place: Finland: Risofladan, Vaasa | collected... | reverse complement strand
GAAGGCGGGACCGCGGGACCTCATCCACCTCACCCTGCACGGCCGGATCGCTCGCGGGGTGCCACTCGACCTCCGGCAGCCCCTGGCTGAGCGCTTCTTCCACGCCGTGGTGGACGACTCGCAGGTCGAGCCCGACTATGCCGTTGACCTGTCCGCCCCCGACGCCAAGGAGCCGGGCCTCGCCGCCACGAGCGAGGATCTCTTCGTCTGGCGCATGCGTCAGCTCTACCGACAAACACCCAGCGAGGACGAACGCGCCAGGATCAAGGAAGCCCTTTACTACGGCCTCGACGCGCTGACCCTCGGCGAGGTCCACCTGCGATGATCCATATCCGCGAACTGTGGATTGACGGCTTCGGGTGCCTGCGGACCCCCTCCGAGCCCATCCGCTTCGAGCGCGAGCGCATCACCCTCTTCCTCGACCCCAACGAGGCAGGCAAGACGACCCTTCAAACCGCCATCCTCGCCTCGCTCTACGGCATCGAGGACGACGAGCGCCGCACCCTGTCGCCCCGGCCCCGCAAGGCCCACTGGGCCCCTGCCGCAGGCCCGCCCTTCGGCACGCGCCTGCGCCTGAGCGACGGCAAGCGCACGCTCGAGCTCCGCTGGGACTTCGCCAAGGGCAACGACCTGCGGGTCGTGGACCTCACGACCAACAAACTCATCACCGCCGAGCTGTGCCCGGGCAACGACCCCACCCAGCTTGGCCACGCGCTCCTCGGCCTCACGGTCCAGGAGTTCCTCAAGACCTCTCTCGTCCGCCAGGACGACGTGCGCGGCGTGGCCGATGCGGAGGGCCTGGATGCCCTCGTGCAGCGGGCCGCCGACACCCAGGCGGGCGGCAGCACGGTGGCCTCGGCCCAGGACGCGCTCCGCGCCATCCTCCGCCACTACCCCGGCGTGACCCTCAAGGAGGGCGGGCGCATCGAGAACGAGATCGCCCGCCTCGAGGAAGCCGTCGCCACGCTCCAGCGGCAGGCCGACGAGTTGGAGGCCGAGCGTGCGGCCATCCGCGACCGCGACGCCGAGTTCCAGCGCCTCACGGCCGAACGCGAGGACCTGCGGCGCGAGGCCGCGAGGCTCGACTACTTGGCCCACGTCGCCGAGCTCGACGAGCTGCGTGTCCAGATTGACGACGCGCAGAAGCGTCGGGCCGCCCTCGCCGCCCTCGAGGCCGAACGCGACAAGCTTGCCCACCTCGAGTCCTTCCCCGCCAGCCAGGAGGACGACCTGCTCCAGTGGCAGGCGGCCCGCCTCGGGCACCTCCGCAACGCCGAGCAGGCCGAGCGCACCATCGCCGAGCTGCGGCGCAACACCCTCGACCCCGCGCGAGCCGAGCTCGACACGCTCGGCCCGCTCGCCACGGCGACTCAGGAGCACATGGACTCCGTGCAGCAGCTTCTCGGGAAGACTCGCGACTTCGAGGCCCGCGAGCAGAGGCTGCACGACGACGTGGACCGAGAGGAGGCCCAGCTCACCGCCCAAGGCGCGTCGGTCGAAGAACTCGACCGCCTCGAGGAACGCTTCGCCCACCTGGAGCCCGACGACGCGGAGTTCCTCCTCGATCACGATCGAGCGGTCGCGCGCGCGGCGTCGGAGACCGAGGAGGCGAAGCGCCTCTCCCTCGAGGCTACCCTGCGCATTGACCGCATCACCGCCGAGCGCGAGCGCCAGCGCGAGGCCGGGCATCGCCTCCTCATCACGGGAGGCATCATCGGGTTGGCCGCGGTCGCCCTGGCCGTGCCGTTCGCCTTCCTCGAGCCCCTCGCGGCCGTAGCCATCGCGGTCGTCGGCCTCGCCGCGGCCGCCTGGGTGGCCCTGCGCGGCCGGCGAGTGGCTGCCAGCGCCGAGTCGCTCCAGGCGGAGCAGCTCGCGGCCGCCCAGCGCGCGCTCGCCGACGCCGAGGAGCGTCGCGAGCGCCTGGCGACCGAGCAGAGGCAGCTCGAGCAGAGGCTTCGCGCCCTCGCGACACGCTTCGGCTACGAACAGAGCGAGGTCCTCGCCGAGGACTACGCCTCGCTCGACGACCTTCGGCGCCTCTGCGGCACGCTCATCCTCCTCAGGCTCCACGAGGCCGAGCTGGACGGCGAACGCCAGGCAGCCGAGGCCGAGGTCACCGCGGTCCTTCAGCCGTGGGGGCAGGACCGCCCGCTCGGCGTGTCCCTCTCCCGGGCCTTGACGACTCTCCGGGAGCGCATGAGCGCCTCGCTGCGCCTGCGCCAGCGCATCGCCGACGTGAGCCGGAAGCTCGATGAGGAATCCGAGCGCCTGAACGTCCTCCGCGGCGAGGCAGAGGCCCTCACCACAAGGCTCCGCGCCCTGTTCGCCGCCGCGGGCATCGAGCCCCAGCACTCCGTCGAAGCCTCGATCGCCATCTTCAACGACCTGGCCCGCCAGCACCGTCGCCTCCGCCAGCTCGGCGACGAGTTGCTCCCCCAGGCCAGCAGCGGGCTCGTGGAACCCAAGAAGCTCGACGCGATGCGCGCCGACGCGGAACGCCTCCACCGCGCCATCACCACCATGCGCGAGGAGCGCCCGGCTCTGCTGTCGCTCGAGGCCAGGGAACGCGCCACCGAGTACCGCTGCCTGCGCGACAAGGCGAAACGGGACGAGGAGGCCGCGCGGTCACAGGCCGACGAGGCGGGGCGCAGCATCATCAACACGCTCAACCGCTACCACGCCGAGCGCCCAGCGCTTGAGGACGCCCTGACCGAGCGCCGCGAGGCGCTCGCCCGCGCCCGCCGCCATGCCGCGGCCCTCGAGCTGGCCAGCCGCGTGCTCGACGACATCGGTTCCGAAGTCCACGGGCAATGGGCCGAGGAGCTCAACCGCTCGGCGAGCACCCTGCTCCGACGCATCGCGCCCTCGCTCAACGACCTGAAGTTCGACAACCGCCTCTCGTTTGGCCTCACCCATCGCGGCCTCCCCGAGCCGGTGCAGGGCACCGACGCCGCGCCCCGCCGAGACGCGCCAAGCCCGATCCTGAGTGCGGGCACGTGGGACCAGGTGTGCCTGGCGGTCCGCCTGTGCATCGCCGATTTCGTGGGCAGGCGCGCGGGCGGCGGCCTTCTGCTCCTCGACGACCCATTCGCCCACTTCGACGACCCCCGCTTCGAGGCCGCCATGCGGGTCCTGGGCGAGCTGCCCCGCAGCCGACACCAGCTCATCCTCTTCTCGTGCCAGGGCCAGCGTTTCCAATGGCTTAGGAACCGCGACCCGCGGTGGTTCGACACCCATGTCGCCCTCCGCAGGATCGCCAGTGCCCGTCCTGGCACGCCCTGAGCCCCCCTTCCGGGCAGGCACGAATCCCGCGCAGCAATCTCGGCCATGACACGACTAGTGTCATAGCTGCAAGGCCCTGGCCGCGTAGCGTGGCCCTTACGGGCGAGCCTTGCGCGTTCGAGGGCAGGTGAGCGATATGCTTTGCCAGAAGTGCTGGAGCGAGGAAGCCAAGGTCCACTTTACCATCGTGGGTCCCCACGATGCACACGAGCACGCCTACTGCCTCGCCTGCGCCCGCCAGGAACACCTAAGTTGGCTCCTCGTATGGGGCTATGCCAGGAGCCAACACCCCTGCGGCCATGCCCTAGTGCCCGAGGTGCTCCGCGTCAACGCCGCCTCCCGCTCCGACCGCGGGCCGTCCACGCTCATCGCCACAGCCGTGGCGCGGTGCGCCTGCGGGTGCTATGTCGCCACCGGCACGGAACTGCCCTGTGGCCACGGCACCCACGAACTCGTCCAGGCGCCGCTCACCATCGTCGAGCACGTCTGCCACTGCGGTCGTGCGCTCGCCATCCCCACCCCCATTGTCTTCTGCCCACAATGCAGGGCCGCCCAGACGAACGCCATCGTGGCAACCGTCGAAACCTGCTTGTGGGATGAGGAACGCCGGCGCCTGGTCGCCGTGGATTACGACATGCGTGGCGGCAGAGTCACTTGGGGCACGTTCGCCACCATGAACTGATCCATCGTCAGCCCCTCGGCCCCTGTCGCTCGCCACTCCGCCCTCTCGCCTCCCCCCACTGCATGCGCGGAACCTTCGGAGCGCCGTGCCATCGCTCGGCCGGCTCTTTCCCTGGTGTTTGAAGCGACGCGCTGCTTCTGGTATACTCACGGTTGTGCAGTCCCCGGCCCCGCCCCGACGGGTATCATCCATGGCCACACGCGTAGCCATCCTGGGTTCCACGGGCTCTATCGGCATGAGCGCTCTGGCCGTGCTGCGCGAGCTTGGCCCCGACTTCGAGCTGGTCGCGCTCGCGGCGAACACGCACTGGGACGCGCTGGCCGACCAAGTGGCCGAGTTCCGGCCTCGCCGCGCGGCGCTCGGCTCGCCCGAGCACTTTGCCCAACTCGTGGCACGGGCGGGGCGCAACGGCCTGGAGCTCGGCTGCGGGCCGGACGCCGTGGCCTCGCTAGCGGCGGCCGACGACGTGGATATCGTGCTCAACGCCATCGTGGGTGCCCCCGGGCTGCGGCCCGCCCTGGCCGCGCTCAGGGCCGGCAAGAGCCTCGCCCTCGCCAACAAGGAGTGCATGGTGATGGCGGGCGAGCTCCTCGACCGCGTGGCCGCCGCCTCCGGCGCCCGCATCCTGCCCGTGGACAGCGAGCACTCCGCGGTCTTCCAGGCCATGCACAGCGGCCGCCCCGACGAGGTGCAGCGCGTCTGGCTTACCGCCTCGGGCGGCCCCTTTCGGACCATGCCCCTCGACGACCTCGCCAACGTGACGCCCGAGCAAGCCCTCCGCCACCCCAACTGGGCGATGGGGCCGAAGATCACGGTCGACTCGGCCACGATGATGAACAAGGCCCTCGAGATCGTCGAGGCCCGATGGCTCTTCCATCTCGATGCCGCACAAATCCGCATCCTCATCCACCCCCAGTCCATCGTCCACTCGCTCGTCGAGTTCCGCGATGGCTCGACCATCGCCCAACTCGGCGTGCCCGACATGCGGGTGCCGATTCAATATGCGCTCACCTACCCCGAGCGCCGGGCCAGCGCCGTCGCCGCGGCCGACCTCGCCGCAGTGGGACGCCTGGACTTCGAGGAGCCGGATATGGGCCGCTTCCCCGCATTGCGCCTGGGCTACCGGGCCGCGGAGGCGGGCGGAACCATGGGCGCCGTGCTGAGCGCGGCCAACGAAGCAGCCGTCCAGGCATTCCTCAAGCGTCGTCTTCCCTTTCTCGCCATCCCTCGGCTCGTCTCGGAGGTGATGGACCGCCACCAGACCATCGAGCACCCTGCACCGGAGGAGATAGATGAAACAGACCGCTGGGCGCGGCGGGAGGCCGCTGCGTGGATAGCGCGTTGCTAGTCGCCAAGGGCGTCGTCCTCACGATCCTCGCCTTCGGCCTGATGATCTTCGTGCACGAGCTGGGCCACTTCCTCGCCGCGAAGCTGATCCGCGTGCGGGTGGACCGCTTCTCGTTCGGCTTCGGGCCCCGGCTCATCGGCCACAAGTGGGGCGACACCGATTACATGGTCTCCGCCATCCCGCTCGGCGGCTACGTCAAGCTCGCCGGCGGCGATGAGGGCGAGGCCGCGACGGGCGCCACCGACGAGTTCGTGTCCAAGCCCCCCGGCCAACGCACGCTCGTGCTGGTCGCCGGGCCGCTCTTCAGCGTGCTCTTCGGCATCCCACTGGCGATGGCCATGCTCGTCGTCGGCCGCGAGACGCCGGCCTCCAAGGTCTCCTATGTCGCCGTCGGCGGCCCCGCCTGGGATGCCGGCGTGAAGTACGGCGACCGCATCACGGCTCTCGGTTCGCGCCCCGTCACCACGTTCGAGGACCTCCGCCAGGCCATCCATGAGTGCCCGTACGGCGAGCCGCTCGACCTCGTGGTCAACCGCGCGGGCCGCCGCGTCGCCCTGCGAATCCTCCGTCCCAAGGCCCAGCCCCTCGGCGTCAATTGCACCTTCCCGCTCACGACTGTCCGAGCGGTCGAGCCCGGCACGCCAGCGGAGGCCGCGGGCATCCAGGAAGGCGACACGATCATCGCCGTGAATGGCCAGCCTCTGCGCGGCTGGCTCGACTTCCGCCGCCGCATCCTGCCCAGCCCCGACCGCCCCGTCGAGCTCACCATCGAGCGCAAGGGCCAACGCATCACCGTCACCGCCACGCCGCAGGGTATAGACGACCCCGACCCCGGCTTCACCGTGCGCCTCCCTGCCGAGGTGGGCTTCATCCGGAAGGGATTCCCCGCCGACGGAAAGCTCCAGGTCGGCGACCGCATCACAGCCGTCAACGGCAGCCCGGTGCAAGGCTGGTGGGACATCGAGGACGCCGTTCTCCTCGGCCCGGCCGCTGTGGTCCTCGACATCCAGCGGGGGAATGAGAGCGTGCTCGTCCCTCATTCGAACGACGCCGCGCAACTCGCTGCGTCCCTTGCCGCTGCGATGAAGGCCGTCGGGAAGGAGAACCTCACCGTCGAGCTCACTCGGGAAGAGGGCGTCCTCGTGGCCGACACGTTGGGCATCGCCCCGCGGCCGGCCTATGAGATCGTGGGCATTCACCGCCAGGCCGAGCCGGCCCTCCAGCCAGGCGATCTCATCATCAGGGCCAAGGGCGCCGACCTCGCCCAGGTCATCCCCGGGCGAGCCTTCCACGAGCCGCTCGACGACATGGTGGCGCGCCTCGGCGACCAGAAACGCGACGTCCCCCTCACCGTCCTCCGCCGCCGCGCCGACGGGATGCCGCGGCCCCAGCTCACCCTGCACGGCATCGCCTGGACCGTCGGCGCCGCCGAGACCGAGGTGGACGTGACGGTCGCGCCCGGCACCCGCAAGGTCGGCCAGCTCGGCGTCAAGCCGAGCGCGGTCGAGGTGCTCCAGAAGAAGGGCCTCGTCGGCTCGATCGTCCCGGCCATCGAACGCACCGTCGGCATCAGCACCTTCGCGTTCCGGGTCATTGCAAAGCTCTTCCAGCGCGATGTGCCGCTGTCCGACCTCATGGGGCCGCTGGGCATCGCCCAGGTGACCTATATCTCCGCCACGCGGGGCTGGGCCGACCTGTTCTGGCTCATCCACCTGATCACCGTGAACATCGGCGTGTTCAACCTCCTGCCCCTGCCGCCGCTCGACGGCGGCCGCATCGTGATGCTCGCCTACGAGAAGCTGCGCGGCAAGCGGCCCAGCCGGAAGCTTCAGGAGGCCATCATCCTGGCTGGCTTCGCCTTCGTCGTCGTCATCTTCCTCGTGGCAACTTTCAACGACTTCACCCGTCTGTTCTTCTGAGAAGGGGATGGGTGGATGAATGGATGGGTGGATGGATGCCAGACCACAACCCCCGCCCACCTTCTCATCCATCCATTCATCCATACATCCATTCCTCCTCGCGCACGTTTGGGGACCACTCTCCATGCCTGACGACGCACCGATTGAGGACAAACTCAAAGCCATGATCGTCGAGCGGCTGTTCCTCAAGGTCAGCCCCGCCGAGATCGCCGACGACGATGTCCTCATGGAGAAGTTCGAGATCGACTCCGTGCGCCTCTTCGAGATCGTCATCGGTATCGAGGAGGTCTTCGGCCTGTCCCTCGAGGACGACGAGTTCAGCATCGAGCGCTTCGAGAGCGTGCAGGCCATCGCCGCCCTCGTCCGCGAGAAGCAGGCCCAGAACGCGTGACCCCGATGGAAGAACCGCTGCTCTTCGAGTCCGAGGGCCTTCGCCTCTTCGGCGTCCTGCACCTGCCCGAAGGCCAGGCGCGCGACCTCGGCCTCCTATTCTGTGCACCCTTCGCCGAGGAGCAGAAGCAGGCCTGCCGCGTGTTCGTGGAGATGGCGCGGCGCCTCGCGACGCTCGGCCTTCCGTCCCTCCGCTTCGACTATCGCGGCACCGGCGACAGCCAGGGGCCGTTCACCGAATTCTCCCTCGCCGGCGCCCTCCACGACATCCAGGCCGCCGCCGCGTTCCTCCGCGAGCGCGCAGGAGTCGAGCGCATCGGCCTCATCGGCCTTCGCCTCGGCGCCTCTCTCGCCTTCCAGACTGCCGACTGCCGTCCGCCGACTGCCGACTTCCCCTTCTGCCTCGTCCTCTGGCAGCCCATCGTGGACGGCGCGCTCTTCTACCGCCTCAACATCCGCCGGATGCTGGTCCGCCAGATGATGACCCACGGCAAGGCCACCGGCGAGCGCGACACGGGCGACGCCGGGACGATTGACCTCGACGGCTTCCTGGCCTCCCGCTCGATGTGTGAGGAGATTAAGGCTCTGCGGATTGCGGAGTGCGGAGTGCGGAGTGCGAAATTGCCCCCCACCCTCCTCGTGCAGTGCGCGCCTACAACCGAGCCATCTGCCGAACTCAAGCCCCTCCTCGACAAGCTTGGCCCCTCCGCCCGCCTCCTGCCCTTCGTCCTCGAGCCGTTCTGGGACCGCCTCGGCTATGTGGACTGCTCGGCGCCCATCGAGGCGACCGTGGCGTGGCTGGTAGAACGCGAGGCCGCATCAGGGGGATGAATGGATGGGTGGATGAGTGGATGTTTGTCAGACATTCATCCAATCATCCAATCCTCCATTCATCCATTTGTCAGTCAGTCACCCAGTTGTCCACCGGGGCATAGTCGTCGGTCATCACGGGGGCGTTCTGCCACTCGCGCTGGCGCTCGCGCCGCCGCCTCTCGCTGGGGTCGTGCGTGCTCAGCAGGTCGTCCATCGTCTGGTAGTTCTCGGCGTGGCGGAGGACGCTGGGGATCTTGATGAGCGAGCCGACGCGCTCGCGCGCCCTGGCCTCGATGACCGTCTTGGGCAGCGGGTTCTCGAAGTCGTCGAAGTTCAGGGCCACCAGTTCCACGTTCATCCCATCGGTGCGGCTGCGGGTCGCGCCCCACCGCGGGTCGTAGAGCTTGGGGAACACGTAGACGTGCTGCGGCCCGAACACGCTGTGAAAGGTCTTCAGCATCGCCCAGAACAGCCGGCTCTTCTCGCCCTCCAGCGCACTGATGATGTTCAGGTGCACGACCCCCTTCGGGCCGAGGCGGGCCTTTACCAGCTCCAGGAACTCCCTGGTCAACAGGTGGAACGGCGGCCGCCCGCCCGTGAAGGCATCCAGGAGGATGATGTCGTACTGCCGCGTGCAGTCGCGCACGTAAACGCGGCCGTCCATGATCGTGGTGGACACGCCGTTCTCGCCGGGGCGGAAGCCGAAGTACTTCGTCGCCACCTCAACCACGGTTGGGTCAATCTCCACCACGTCTATCGTCTCCAGTTGGGGGTAGTCGCGGCGGAAGACCGTCGGCACCACTCCGCCGCCGCCCCCCACGATGAGCACGCTCTTCGCGTCCCTGTTGAACAGCCAGGGGATGTGCAGGGTGTCGGTGTACTTCGCCCCGCTCTCGTACGGCTCCTTGAGCCGGATGTCCTTCGGATCGCCGCCCTCGACCATCACCTCGCTCTCGATGTACTTGTCGAACATCATGCGCAGCGACCACTGCTTGCTCTCCTCGTCGTAGCCGCGCGAGAGGAGCAGGACGCCGATCCGCTGGTACGGCGAGTCCACCTCGGCCACAAGCGTCTCCCCTGCGTCGAGCTGGATATACGACGGCGCAGGCAGAATGGCCAGCACCGCGCCCGAGACCATTGCGAGCGCCACCCCCGCGAGCGCGCCCACGCCGGCCGCACTCGCCCGCGGCCTCACACGCGGCAGGATGGCCAGCAGCGACACGAGGATCAGGCACACGCCCAGCGCCTTCACGATGTTGCTCACGCCGAACGCCGGGATGAACCAGAAGGTCGCCACAATCGTCCCCACGATGCTGCCCAGCGTGGACAGCGAGTAGAGGCGTCCCGCCACATTCCCCACCGTAGCCACGCTCTGGGCCTGGAGCCGCACGGAGAACGGCGACACCATCCCCAGGAGCATGCTGGGCACGAAGAACAGCAGCGTGGACGCCAGCAGCGGGTTGATGCGTTGCCCCGCGTTCGAGCGGTCAATCCAGCGGCAGCAGTGCGGGGCGAAGAGCGGCACGACCAGGACGAGCAGCCCCGCCACGGCGATGATCGCGCCAAGGAGGCTGAACTTCGGCACCCGGTCGGCCAGTCGCCCGCCGACGAGGTAGCCCAGGCTCAGCGCGGCCAGGAACACGCCGATCAGGCTGCCCCACACGAAGATTGTGCTGCCGAACGTGGGCGCGAGGATGCGGCTCCCCACCATCTCGAACGCCATGAGCACCGCGCCGCACACGAACACCACGACGTGGAGCGAAATCGTCTCCCCGCGGCCGCCCGTGGAGGTCGAAGCGGGGACATCCTGCTCTCTGTGCTGTCGAGCCATACCGAAGTCCTCATCCTGCCAGGGGAAACGTAGAGGCGCCCATTCGTGGGCGCCTTTTCGACTGCGGCCATTATAGGCGGTGCGGCGCGGACGGTCAAGGCGGCAGTTCGCAGTTCCGCCAGGCGGTCTCAATCACCCTCACCCGATAGCCTTCGTCGAGGCTCACCACAACGTCTGCCTCCCCGCGCGTCGCAGCGACCAGGGCGGTGTTCGGCCCATCCGTCCGCTCGAAGTGCGCGATGGCATCCTCGCGGCTGCGCCCGCCACGCACGTGGCGGGCGATCATCCGCTCGCGGTTCGCCCCCGGCGGCAGGTCGAGAAACACCCGCAGGTCGAAGCAACCGAAGACCTCCGCCCACGGGCCTTCGCGGTAGAGAAGGTAATTCCCCTCCACCAGTACCAGGCGGTCCGAGGGCGCCACCACGACGGCCCCCTCGACGGGGTCGTGGAGCTTGCGATCGTAGGCAGGCAGCGCCACCGCCCCTTCCCCGGCCCGCAGCCGCTTCAGGTCGGCGGCCAGGCGGCTGGCGTCGAAGGTGAAATGAGCGCCCTTATAGAGCCTCAGCGTCCCCTCCCCGAACGGAGCGGGATGGGAATTGAGATAGGCATTGGGATAGTGATAGCCGTCGAGGCCCAGCGTCGCCACCCCGAAGGGCGGCTCCAGCGCCCGCACCACGCGCGCCAGCAGGGCCGTGAACACCGATTTCCCCCCCGCCGGAAGCCCCGCGATGGCCACGACGCAGCGTCCTGCGGCGCTCCTCGCGCGCTCGACAAACCCCTGCGCGAGCGGAATGTGGAAGCGCGCCAGGTCCTCGCGCTCGCACGCGGCCCGCTCCTCATACCCCGACACCTCCAGCGTTCGCGCTTTCACCGCACGCCACACGGCGGACACCAGACCGGGCGCATCCATCCTGCACCTCCGCCGCAACCTTACCACGCCCGACCCAGCGCGTCAATGGCGTGTGATTGGGGGCGATGCACCATCGGCCGGCGGGGCTTGCAATGGGGGGGCGGTTGCGCTATGCTGATAGGTGCCCCATCGCGCGGGGGATCCCCGAGCCGCTCAGGTGCCCCCTCCCCACCATGATGGCTCGCCCCTGCGCGTGGGGCATCCTCAGGGCCCTCGGGTCTTGCCTCGCCGCACTTCGGATGGAAATACCTGTGACGTGTGGCTTACTTGCGCTCGTGGTGTGCGCCGCCACGACAGAGCTTGGGGACTGGACGATCCTGAGCGATGGCGGGAGCGAGAACCTGGTGCAGCTCGTCGCCGACGTGTTGCCCCGGGCGCAGCGCGAGCTGGAGCAGAGGCTGGGCCTGGCGCTGCGAGGACGCGCCTCGATCGTGCTGTACGGCTCGGTCCAGGGCTTCCATCGGGCCACCCCGGGCGTGGACCACCGGCACACGCTGGGCGTGGCCTTCCCCGGCGAGAGGTCCATCTACCTCAACTGCCAGGAGATCGAGAAGCGGCCGCTGGAGAACGTGACCATCACGCTCCGCCACGAGTTGAGCCACCTCATCGTGGGCGAGGTGGCACGGCGCGGCTACCGGCGGGTCCCGCTGTGGTTCGACGAGGGGGTCGCCGTGTGGACGTCGGGCAAGATTCCCCTCTACGACACGAGCGAGTACGACCGGGCCGTGGCGGCGGGCACGCTGTTTCCCCTCGCCGAGCTGGAGGATGCGTTTCCGCTGGACCCCGGGAAGCGCGGGATTGCCTACGAGCAGAGCGAAAGCGCCGTGCGGTTCCTGGCGCGCTCCCGCGGCGCCGAGGCCATCCCGGCCATCCTCCAGGCCGCCGGGCGCGGGGTGGAGTTCGGTGCGGCATTCCACGAGGCCGCGGGGATGGACCTCGCGGACTTCGAACGGCGATGGCTGGCATCCATCCGGCCCGGCTGGCCGTGGCTGAGCTGGCTGCTGAACGCCTTCTCGCTGTTCAGCGCCATGAGCCTGCTGGCGCTCCTGTCGTTCTGGCTCTACTGGCGACGGCGGAGGAGGAGGTACCAGGAGTGGGAGGCGGAGGAGCGCGTCACCATGAACGGCGGGGACCCATGGCTCTGACTCCCCGGAAGCCAACCTGGCGCATGCGCCTGCGGCTGCTGTGGGGCAAGGCGCGGCGCCTCGGCCTGGGGCTGTTCCGCATCGGCTACGTGCGCCGGAGCGCGGCGCGCCGCGAGGGGGACTGCCAGCGCTGCGGGGCCTGTTGCCAACTGGGGTACCGCTGCCAGTTCCTCCGTAACGCCAAGTCCATCAGCGAGTGCCGCATCCACGCCCTGCGCCCCCGCAATTGCCGCCTCTTCCCCATTGACGAACGCGACCTGGCGGACCGCGACCTGGTCGCGCCCGACGTGCCGTGCGGGTACCGCTTCGAGCCCCGCAAGTGACCGCCCTGCCCGCGCCTGTTGGAGGACGCCATCCCTTGGCCCTGAAGACCGCGAAGCTGAGCATCTGGCGGCGCGTGAAGCTCCTGTGGGGAAGGCCGCGCCGCCTGTTCCTGAACGTCTTCCGTCCCGGCTACGTGCGTGCGAGCCTGGCCCGTCGCCGCGGCGAGTGCCGGCGCTGCGGCGCCTGCTGCCAAATGGGCCTCTACTGCCGCCACCTGAAGTACGGCGCCGGCGACCTCTCCGAGTGCGTGCGGTACCAGAAGTGGCGCTCCTCCAACTGCCGGAACTTCCCCATGGACGAGCGGGACCTCGCCGAGCGCGACCTGGTGGCGCCCGACACGCCGTGCGGCTACTCCTTCGAGCCGAGGCAGGGCGCGGGCTAACCGGCGTGCGGCGCGCCGCGCCGGCCCGACGCTCCCATGCGTTCCGCAGGAGACCTTCCGCTGGAAGTCAAGCTTGCGAAGACCGCAGGGTACTGCATGGGCGTGCGGCTCGCGCACGACAAGGTCATCGCGCTGGCCCGCCAGGGGCGCGGCCCCGTGTACACCTACGGCCCGCTCATCCACAATCGCCAAGCCATCGAGACCCTCGAGGCCAGCGGCGTCCACGACATCGAGGACCGCCCCGACGTCGCGGGAGGCACGGTGGTGATCCGCGCGCACGGCGTGCCGCCGCAGGTCGTCGAGGCCCTGAAGGCACGCGGCCTCGAGGTGGTGGACGCCACCTGCCCGCACGTGGTGGCCTCGCAGCGCCACATTGACCGCCGCGCCGCCGAGGGCTACACGATCGTCATCGCCGGCGACAAGGACCACGCGGAGGTCGAGGGCCTCAAGAGCCGTGCGGGGCCGCGCTGCGTCGTCGTGAGCACGCTCGAGGAGGCGCAGGCCGCCAACGTGGCCGGGCCCGCTTGCCTGCTCGCGCAGACGACGTTCAGCCAGGACCTCTACAGCCAGATCGCCACGGCCCTCCGCGAGCGCTGCCCCGGCATCGAAGTCGTCGAGAGCATCTGCCGTTCCACCCGGAGGCGTCAGGAGGAGGCCCTCCGCCTGGCTCAAGAGGTGGACGCGATGGTCGTCGTCGGCGGGCACCACAGTGCGAACACGCGCCGTCTCGCCGAGCTGTGCCGTCTCGCGGGCAAGCCCACCTTCCACGTGGAGACCGCCGCCGAGCTGGACGCCCAGGCCGTCGCCCGCTTCCGCGTCGTGGGGCTCACCGCGGGGGCGTCCACCCCCAACTGGGTGACACGCTCGGTCTTGCAGGCCCTGGAGGACATGGCGAGCCCCGACCTGCGTGCGAGATGGCTGCGGTGGCGCATCCTCGGCGCCCTCACGCGCAGCAATGTGTACTCTGCGCTCGCCGCCGTCGCTCTCACCTATGCGTGCTGCCAGCTCCTGGGCATCCGCAACCCTTCCGCGGTCTTCCTCCTGTCGGCGTTCTGCTACGTCTTCGTCGTGACCACGCTCAACCGGCTCGTCTCCGACGAGGGCCAGGGGCAGGTTCCACTTCCCCGCGTGGCCTTCTACCGCCGCAACGCCCGGCCGCTGCTGGCCGCCAACGTGCTCCTCGCCGGGGGCTCGCTCGCCTCGCTCTCCCTGGCGGGACACAGGCACGCCCTGGAACTGCTGGTCGTTGCCTATGCTCTGGGCGTGGCGTACAGCGTTCGCATCGTGCCCAGCGGATGGCAGCGGCGCCTGGGCATGGCCCGGCTCAAGGATCTGCCCGCGTCGAAGGACATCTTCATCTCGATCGGCTGGCTGGTCGTGTGCGTGCTCGTGCCGTGGCTCGGCGAGGGTGCGCCGGCGTCGCCTGCGCTCGCGGTGGCCTGCGCCTTCGCCTTGGTCCTGACGTTCGTGAAGGCCAACGTGGTGGACACGGGGGACATGCAGGAGGATCGCCTCCTCGGGCGCGAGACGCTCCCCATTCTCCTGGGCGCCCGAAGGACGCGCCACGTGATGGCTGGCCTCGCTGTCACACTCGCCGTCGTGCTGGCCGGCGCGGCGGCTCTCGGTTGGGTGCCGCCGGTGGCCTGGCTGCTTCTAGCGTGTCCTGTTGGTCTCCTTGCCCACCTCCTGGCGCGGCCCCACTTCGGGCACGCGGCCGACGTGGTGTGCACCCTGATCGCGGACGGCGCGCTGCTGCTCGGCGGGGTCCTAGCCCTTGCCTGGCGGCTGCTGAGTGCGCCTTGAGCGGCCGCGGCTACGGCTTCGCCGCTGGCCCGTAGAGCGCCACCTCCCAGATGCGCGAGATCTTGCCGCTGGCCTCCGTGACGTGGAGGCGCAGCCGACTCGTCTTCACGGGCGGAAACACCTGGTACCAGTAGGGCTCGTTGTTCCCCTTGGCCTGGGCGCCCGAGATGTCCTGCCACGCCTGGCCGTCGTGCCACTGGAGGGTGAAGTCGGCGATGGGGTCGGCGATCTCGCCGCCGGTCAAGTAGCCCGAGACGATCCGCGCGGAGGCGATAGCCTTCGGCGCATCCCAGGCAAACTCCACCCAATTCGGCAGGCGGGCGTCGCTGAGCCAGCGGCCGGCGTTGCTCGACGTGTCGAGCTTGCCGTCGTTCAAGTTGCTCGCGGGAAACGCGTCGGCCTTGTAGTCGCCAGAGGTCGTCACCTTGGCGCTCGCGGCCAGGTTCTCGCCCGGGGCCTCGAACGGGGGCGGCGGCTTGGGGGGCTTGCTGGGCGTCGCGGCCGGGAGCGGCCGCTTGCTCAGCGCCGTGGAGAAAAGCTCCTTCAGCTCATCCAGGTGCTTCTCGTAGACGCCGCGAGGCGTGGTGTCGTGCTTCTTGCACAGGACAGCCGCGCGGCCCACCACCTCGCCCATCATGCCGCCGGTGCCCATCACGCGGGTCGTGCCCAGGGCATCGTGGGTCACGCTGATGTCGCGTCCCGCCATCATCAGGTTCTCGACGTTCCGCGAGTACAGGCAGCGGTACGGCAGCAGATACGGCCCCTTGAAGTGGGTGAACTTAGCCACGGAGATGAACTCGTCGCCCTCGAAGTACTTCGCGAGGCGGGCCTCCGGGACGTGGAGGTCAATGGACCAAGTGCAGGGCACGCAGCCATCGGGGTACTCCTTGTTGCCCAGCACGTCTTCCTTGGTCAGGATGACATCGCCCAGAAGGCGGCGGGACTCGCGCTTGCCGATGATGAATGCGGCCCATTCCAGCTTGTGGTTGGGGTGGAGGCCCATGGCATTCTTGAGGCAATCCCAGGCGCCGTACATGGCGCGGAAGTTGTTGTCGCGCGCCCGCTCGACCTCCTTGATGGGGTCCCGGTTGAAGCCGCTCTCCCAGAACCAGTGGCCGAGCTGTTCGAGCTTCGACGGGAAGGGCTTGCCCTTCAGGTCGTGCGCCCAGGGGCAGGAGGGGAAGGGCGATGGCTGGCCGGCGTCCACCACACGCCACATGTTGCTGCCGCCCATGTGGCCCTTTTCGAGCACCTCGTGGTCGGCGCCGGCGAGGAAGCCGATCGTGCCGTCGCCAGTACAGTCGGCGAAGAATTGCCCCTCGAACCGCACCTCCTGGCTGCTTGCAGTGTGCCTGGCGACCACGGCGGCGACCCGCGTGCCCTCCATCTCGACCTTATAGGCATAGTGGTTGAGGAAAAGGTGGAGGTCTTTCTCGGCCTGGGCCACGGCTAGCTTCGCGTCGTCGCAGAGGGCCTCCTGGGTGTCCGGGCTTCGGCGCGGGGGCCGCGGGTTCAGCTCGCGCACGATCTCGCCGAGGCGTGGATAGGGGCCGAGATTGGTCCGCCCCTGTATCCACACGCGCACCTCGGAGCTGCTGTTGCCGCCGAGGACCGGGCGGTCCTGCACGAGCGCCACCTTCAGGCCCAGCCGCGCCCCGGCGACCGCGGCGCACGTGCCCGCCACGCCGCCGCCCACCACCACGAGGTCGAAGCGGCCCGCCTCGGTCGGCTTGTCGGGCACGCCGAGGGCCTTCCTGCGGAACTCCGACAACTCTCTCAGGCCGTTCGGGGGCCTGAAGCCGGCCTCCGTGGTGAACACGATGGCGTCGCAGCGCCCCTCGAAACCCGTCAGGTCGTGGAGGGCGATGGCGGCCTCGCGCTTCGTGATGCTCACGGAGCCGCCGTCGTGCCAGGACCACTCCGCGCCCTCGGTGCCGAAGGTCTTTGCGAGCGCCTTGCCGTCCACAAGCACCTGGAAGCGGCCCGGGGCGCCGGGCGCCCCGAACTTGGCTACCCAGTCCACGGTCCGCACGAAGACGCGGTACTCGCCCACGGCTGGGAAGGCGACGGTGCTCTTCGCGTCGGCGACAGGCTCCCCGAGCCCGTGCGCCAGGAGGTAGGGCGAGCCCATCTCGGGGATGAACTGCTGGTCGAGCACCCATCCGCCGGCGTCGGGGAAGCTCTCGGCCTCGACCAGCACCGTGTGCGCGCAGGCGAGCGCTCCGCAGGCCGTCAAGACCGCCATCGTCAGAAGGCATCGCTTCATCTCGGTTTCTCCTTCACTCCCAGGGTTGCTTGCGGCGCCCCTTGCGCCGGCGCTTGTAGGGCCGCCGCGAGGTTTGCGGCTTCACCAGCTCCGCGGTGCGTCCCTCGAGGGTGTAGATGCGGTCGCGCAATGCGGCGGCCCGCTCGAAATCCAGCACCTCCGCCGCGGCGAGCATCTCCTGCTCCATCTCGCGGACCTGCTCGCGGCGGACGTAGCGCTCCTCGCTCTCCCCCACCATGTCGCGCTCGATGCGGTGGGCGGCCACCTCGTCCTGGATGCCGCGCAGGATCTCCTTGCGAACCGTGCGCGGCGTGATCCCGTGCTCGCGGTTGTGGGCAAGCTGGATGGCGCGGCGGCGATCGGTCTCCTCGATTGCCCGCCGCATCGAGTCGGTCACCGCCTCGCCGTAGAGGATGACCTCGGAGTTCACGTTTCGGGCGGCCCGCCCGATCATCTGGATGAGCGAGGTCGCGGAGCGCAGGAAGCCCTCCTTGTCCGCATCCAGGATCGCCACGAGGGCCACCTCGGGCAGGTCGAGGCCCTCGCGCAGGAGGTTGACGCCGACGAGGACGTCGAACTCGCCCTTGCGGAGGTCGCGGAGGATTTCCACGCGCTCGATCGTCTCGATCTCGGAGTGCAGGTAGCGGCAGCGGTAGCCTTCCTCGAGGATGTAGTCGCTGATATCCTCGGCCAGCCGCTTGGTGAGGGTGGTGACGAGGACCCGCTCCTTGCGCTCGACGCGCTTCCTGATCTCGCCGAGGAGGTCCTCGACCTGTCCCCTGGCCGGCCGCACGGCGATGGCGGGGTCCACCAGGCCGGTCGGCCGAATGACTTGCTGGACGACCTCGCCCTTCGTGCGCCCCAGCTCGTAGGGGCCGGGCGTGGCGGACACGTAGAACACGCGGCTGCACAGGCCCTCCCACTCGTCGAACTTCAGCGGGCGGTTGTCCAGCGCCGAGGGCAGGCGGAACCCGTGCTCGACCAGGGTCACCTTCCGCGACCGGTCGCTGCCATACATTCCCTGGACCTGCGGGATGGCGACGTGCGACTCGTCCACGATGGTGAGGAACTCGCTGGGGAAGTAGTCAATGAGCACCCAGGGGCGGCTCCCCGGGGCGCGGCCACTGAGGTGCCGCGAGTAGTTCTCGATGCCGGGGCAGAAGCCCGTCTCGGAGAGCATCGCCAGGTCGTAGCGGGTGCGGGCCTCGAGGCGTTGGGCCTCGATGAGCTTGCCTGCCTTCCGCAGGTCCGCGAGCCGCTCCTCGAGCTCCGCCTCGATGCCGCCCAGGGCATCGGTGAGCTTGTGCTGCGGCAGCACGAAGTGCCTGGCGGGGAAGACGGTCAACTCGTCGAGCACGCGCACGCTGCGGCCGCTCAGCGGCTCGATCTCGACCAAGCGGTCGACCTCATCGCCCTGGAACTCGATGCGGTAGGCGGTCTCCTGGTAGGCCGGCGACACCTCCACGCTGTCGCCCCGCGCGCGGAAGTGGCCGCGCTGGAGCTGGAAGTCGTTGCGGTCGTACTGGATGTCCACGAGCTTCCGCAGCATCTCGTCGCGCTCGATCTCCTGGCCGGCGCGCACGGTCAGGGTCATCGCCTCGTAGTCGGCGGGCGACCCGAGGCCGTAGATGCACGAGACGCTGGCGACGATGATGACGTCGCGGCGCGAGAGGACTGCACTCGTCGCCGCCAGGCGCAGGCGGTCGAGGTCGTCGTTGATCGAGGCGTCCTTCTCGATGTAGGTGTCCGTGCTGGGGATGTAAGCCTCGGGCTGAAAGTAGTCGTAGTAGCTGACGAAGTACTCGACGGCGTTGTTGGGGAACAGGTCGCGGAATTCGCTGTAGAGCTGGGCGGCAAGCGTCTTGTTGTGCGAGATGATGAGCGTCGGGAGACCGAGCCGAGCCACCACGTGGGCCATGGTGAACGTCTTCCCCGACCCTGTCACGCCGAGCAGCGTTTGGCAGCCGGCCCCGGCGCGGAAGCGCGCGACCAGGGCCTCGATGGCCTGGGGCTGGTCGCCGCACGGCTCGAGCTTCGAGCGCAGGTCAAACGCCGCCATGTCGCCTGTCCAGGGTTCGGGGTGAATGCTTGCCTCAACTGGGCGCCGGCTGGTCCGCGGCGGGGCTGGGCTTGGCCCAGGTCTGGATGCGGTCGCGCCCGCCCCCGCGCGCCGCGCCGAGGGCCTCCTCGGCCCGCACGACCAGTGGCTCGACGCCGCGCATGTCCTCGTCGAACTCGGCGACGCCGCCACTGACGGTCGCAATGATCGGGTTGCCGTCGTCGGCCGGGGACCGGCTCTCGCGCACGATCCGCCGAAGCCGCTCCGCCACCGCGCGCGCCCGATCGATCTCCGTGTTCGGCAGCAGAACGGCGAACTCGTCCGGGCCGTAGCGATACACGCTGTCGGCGTCGCGGACGTTTTGCGTGATGAGCGACGCGAGGGTGCGCAACACCCGGTCGCCCGCGCTCGCGCCGAACGTGGCGTTCAGCATCCTGAAGTGGTCAATGTCCAGCAGCACCATCGAAAGCGGCTCCCCGTACCGCCGGGAGAAGCTCGCCGCCTCGCCCAGCCGGCTTGCCAGGTGGCGCCGCGAGTAGACACCCGTCTTGGCGTCGAACACGGCCCTCTCGTAGGTCTCCAAGGCGCCGATCGCGAGGGCGAACGGTCCGGCGAGCCGGGCCAGCTCGCCAGTGAGCCGCTGGAGCGCCTCGCCCGCCTCCCCCCACGCAGCGGCGGGGACCGTGACGCCCAGCACCCCGAAGCAGCGTTCGCCGTTCCTCAGCGGCAGGAGCAGGCGTGCGGAGTCCTCTCCCTTCGCCTCGAGCGGCTGACGGCACTCAAGAACCTGCTGCAACTCCGCCTCGTCGGCCGCGTCCACGGCGCCGCCGTCGCGGACGGCGACGGTGCCCTGGGCGTAGTCCGCCCGCAGGCGAAGGCTCCCATTCTCATCCGCGAGCCACAGTGCGACGGCCGACGCGTGGCCGAACCCGGCCACCACCTTGATGGCCTCCTCGATCGTCGCGTCCCGGCTCTGCTCGCCCCTGGCGAGGCCCTCCAGGGCGACGACTGCGGCCATGAGCTCCTGCTCGGCGGCAGAGGGTCGGGCCTCGGACCGCTGCGCCCCCCCCTCTCGCTCTTCGCCATCGTCCCCTGTGTCGCCGCGGCCCCTGCGCCGCGGGAGGTTGCGCGCCCAGTCGAGCATCGTGATGCAGATCAGCGCCGTGGCCACGGCAACGACCGGGGCCGCGAGGTCCAGGGCGCGGGCGTCCGCCGAGAAGCTCCGGGCAAGCTGCCAGCCACCCAGCGCAAGGCTCACCGCGGAGATGAGGGCAGCACCGGTGATGAGAACCGGATGGGGCTTCACTTCGGGGCCTCCTCCCGTGGGCCTTCGACATCCGGGGTCACCAGCCCCCTGAGGCCGGCCACGCAGGCCCGGCTGATGCCAGGGACGGCTGCGAGGTCGGCGCCCGTCTTGAACGGCCCGTTGGCCTCTCGATACTTCGCGATCAGCTTCGCCTTGGCCGGCCCGATGCCCGGCAACAGGTCCAGCTCGTCTTCATTGGCTTTGTTCAGGTCCACGCGGTAGCGGATTCGCTCGTGTTCGGCAAGCGTCCGCACGTCTCTCGCGGGCGCCCAGTGCGACCACGCGTAGCGCCCGGCCGCAATGGCGAACATGAGGATGCAGAGGCAATACAGAACCAGCCGGTCGCGGTCGAGAAGGCGCCACGGCGCCTTGCCCGGAAGGGGCTCACCCATCGCATTCCCCTCAGGGATTCCTTCACACGCCTGGATTATAGCCCGCCCGACGTGCGCGGTCAAGGCGCCTCAGCGCGCCCCGCCGCCGCCTCGGGGCCGGAATTGCAGGCGGATGGGCACCTCGGGAAACGGCAGACGCTTCCGAAGCGCGTTGCCGAGGTACCGCTCGTACACAGGGCTGACCAGCGCCGGGTCGTTGGCGAAGATCACCAGGGTGGGCGGAGCCACGTCCACCTGGGTCGCGTAGAAGAGCTTGGCCACACGGCCTCTGTAGGGCTGGGGGCTCCGCACCCGCACGGCCTCGCGCAGGGCGCGGTTCACCTCGGCCGTCGGCGCGCGGAGGTGCGCCTGCTTGAAGAGCTGCTGGGCCAGCTCGATCGTCGGCCACACGCGCCGGCCCGAGGTGGCCGTGGTGAACGTCAGCGGCGCGAAGCCGAGCCCGGGCAGGACCTTTCCCAGGTACTCGGCATACTGCTCGGTGGTCATCTTCCCCTTCGCCAGGTCCCACTTGTTCCCCACGATCACGCAGGGCTTGAGCTGGTCGGCGATCTCGCGGGCCACCCGCTTCTCCACGTCCACTATGCTCAACTGCACGTCCAGCAGCAGCAGCACGACGTCGGCCCTGCCGATGGACTGGCGCGCGCGGACGAGGCTGTAGAACTCGACGGACGACCGCACGTGCCGCTCCTTGTGGATCCCTGCCGTGTCTATGACGATGAACGCCTTGCCGTCCTTCTCGAATCGCACGTCCACGGCGTCGCGCGTCGTGCCCGGGGTCTCGCTGACAATCACCCGCTCCTCCCCGGCGATGGCATTGACCAGGGTGGACTTGCCGACGTTACGGCGCCCCACGATGGCGAGCTTCATGGCGATGGCCGGCTCCGCGCCCCACAACTCGGCGGGCAAGCCGGCCACGATGCCGTCGCGCACGCGGTCGAGGCCCTTCGCATGGGCCGCCGAGACGGCGAGGGGCTGGCCCAGGCCCAGCGCGAAGAACTCGCCCACCCCGGCCTCGTACGCTGCGCTGTCCACCTTGTTCACGGCGAGCAACACGGGCTTCTGAAGCTCGCGGAGGCGCGCCGCGATGTGGCGGTCGTCCGGCAGCACGCCGGCCCGCACGTCGGCGACCAGAAGCACCAGGTCGGCCCGCCCCAGCGCCAGCTCGATCTGCCGCTCGACGTCGCGCGTCAGCCCGCCGGAGTCCACGGCCCCGATGCCGCCCGTGTCCACCAGGTCGAAGGCGCACCCGGCGTGGCTCACGGTCGCACTCACCCGGTCGCGGGTCACGCCAGGGGTCGGCTCGACGATGGAGATTCGCCGCCCCACCAGGGCATTGAAGACCGTGGACTTGCCGACGTTGGGGCGCCCCACGATGGCCACGCAGGGGAGGGTCCCTCCCTTTGCGGAATGCGGATTGCGGGTCGCGGATTGGGAAGAGCAAGCAAGGCGCTTCATCGGAGCGCTCCCCGGCCACTTCGGAGATCAGCAATCGGAAATCGCCGACCAACACCCCGTCTCAAGCCTGGGGGGGAGGCGCCGGCAGCACACGCTCCTGGTCCCGCGGCTCGAGGTGCACCTCGGTGATCGGCGTCCCGTCCGCGCGCTGCCGCAGGAGCATGTAGAGGATCGTGTGCGATGTGAAGAGATACCCTGCCACGAACGCGAGGAAGACCAGGTCCAGGAGGAGATGGTCCACCCACAGGAAGAACACGAGAAGCGGCTCGCACGCGTGGCCGCCCAGGAGAATGGCGCCCGCCGACAGGGGCAGGAACGCCACCCCCTCGACCCCCAGGCGCACGAGGTGCACGAACGCAAGGCACGCGGCGCCATGCGCCAGGCCCACCAGGCAGTACAACGCGTAGCGCCATGGGTGCATGAACAGATAGTGGAACGAGCGGCTCCAGGCCTCGAAGGCACCCACGTTGCCCGTCGCGACGACGGCGGCCATCAGCGGCATGCCGAACAGCAGCCACACACAGAGCAGCACGATCACGAATCCCGCCACGAGCGCGAGCGGCGACAGCAGCCCGAGGACCACCTCGCCCACGTAGGGCACGCGCCAGCCCAACCAGGCAACCAGCGCCAGCGCCCCGGCCAACCCAGCCAACCCGGCCAGCCCGAAGGCCGCGCCCTTTGCGGCCGAGCGCGTGCGGTTCCGGACCACCGAGGCCCCCACCCCAGCCGCCAGGACGCCGACGAAGGCGCCGAGCACGACAAGGAGGTTCCACGACACCAGGCCCATGAGCAGGACCAGAAGCCCCACGACCAACACGCCCACGGCCAGCCCCAGCGGCGGCCCGTAGAACGACTGGTGCTTCCGCCGCGTATAGGCCGTGGCGCTGCTCAACTCGATGCGCTCCCCCAGCGCGTACTCCACGCCCGCCAGCCGCATGATCGCGGCACCATAGTAAGACCAGACGAAGAGCAGCACGAAACCGGCCAGCAGGCCCAGCGCCACAAGCGTCGCGAGGGCCTGACAGGTCCAGAGGGCCATCACCCGCTCGAGCGGCCCCCGGTCGCGTCGCCACGCGACGGCGCGGAGCTCGTCGCTCGCCTTCGCGGCGAGGCCCAGGGCGAACCCTCGCGTCGCCCGCACGGCGTCCCCCAGCCGGCCACTTGTGATGGCCTCGACGACGTCGGCCTCCTCGGGGGCGGGAGCACTGTCCGGCCCGCCCCGGACCTCCAGGGCCTGCGGTGGAGGCGGGGCGATCGGGATGCCCATCACGCTGTAGATGCACGCGAAGAGCACCACCAGCACCCCGACCAGGACTACCGAGAACACGACTCCCTTGAAGGCGAGCCACAGCTTCCGCGGATCCAGGAGCATGCGGAAGGCCAGAAACAGGTCCGTCCAGTCGCCCTTCGGCTTCCTCATGGTGTGCCCTCGGAAAGGGGTTCCTCGTCGGGAGGCCCGCTTGCCCCGGCGCCGCCCTCGGCCGTCTCGAGCGGCACCTCGATTCGATACCGGCCACCCAGCCACCGTCCCAGGTCCACCAGCTTACACCGTTCCGAGCAGAAAGGAAAGGCCCTGGCGCCGCGTGCGACGGGCGTGGAGCAGACGGGACAGGTCGCCGGCGCTCGGTCGGCGCGCGGCGTGGCGTCACTCCGCTGCCTTGCCGCCATGCTTGTGCGCAGCCTCCTTCTTGGGGGCGTGCTTCGCTGGCGCTTCGCTCTTGCCGCCACCCGCGGGGGGGCCGGTCTCCGCCTTGGTCTCCGCCTTGGTCTCCGCCTTGGTCTCCGCCTTGGTCTCCGCCTTGGCCTGCGCCTGGTACTCGGAGCTGCGGTAGTCGGTGGTGTAGAAGCCCGACCCTCGGAAGAGCAGGCCGCCCCCGGCGCTGATCAGGCGTCGCACCTTGGCGCGGCGGCATTGTGGGCACCGCCGGATTGGGGCCTCCGTGATCCCCTGGAACCGCTCGAACGTGGTCCCGCAGGCTTCGCACTCGTACTCATACGTCGGCATGTCGTCCCACCACCTCTGACGGGTTCACCCGCTCGCCGAGCCGTCGGCCTTGGCTCCTCTGGCCACGACCACCCGGGCCGCGCGCAGGAGCCGCTCGCCGAGCAGGTATCCCCCGCGAACCACCTCGACGATACTGCGGTCGAGGACGTCGGGCCTGTCCACCTGCGCGATGGCTTCGTGGAAGGCCGGGTCATACGGCTTTCCCAAGGCATCGAAGGGCACGACCCCCTCCTCGCGCAGTGCGGCCAGAAGCTTGCCGTGAATGAGCTCGACCCCCCGCAGAAGGGCCGAAGCATTGGCATTGCCGCGCGCCGTGGCGAGGGCGAGGTCCAGGTCGTCGAGGACGGGGAGCACGCGCAGCGCAAAGGCCCGGCGCGCCTCCTCGCTCGAGCGCTCGCGGTCGCGCTCCTGGCGTTTCTGGTAGTTGATGAACTCGGCCTTCGTTCGCTGGAGCCTGTCGAGGAAGTCGTCGCGCTCGGCGGCCCGGGTGCGCAACTCCTCGACCTCTTGGGCCAGCACCTCCACGGTGGCCAGCTCGCTCGCCTGGGTGTCGGAGACCGACTGCTCCTGCTCCTCGGTGGGCACCTCCTCCTCGAGGTGCTCGCAGCTCTCGGTCTCGGGCTCAGGGGTCCCTGGGGCCTTCTTCTCTTCGTCAGCCATCGCCGGCGCCTTCATTCCTCGGTAAAGAATTCTTTGAGCTTCGTGAAGAAGCTCGTCCGCTCCGGGGTCACGTTGCGTTCTTCGAGCTCGGCCAGTTGCCGCAGGAGGTCCTTCTGCCGCTCGGTGACCTTCCTCGGCACTTCGATGAGGGCGACGATGTGCTCGTCGCCCCGGCCCCGGCCATTCAGGCGCGGCACGCCGAGGCCGGGGAGCGTGAGGGCCTCGCCGCTCTGCGTGCCGGGCGGCACCCGGAGACTGGTGGTCCGCCCGTCAATCGTCGGCACCTCGATCTCGGCGCCGAGGACGGCCTGGCTGTACGTGATCGGCGCGCGGCAGATCAGGTCGTCCCCCTGACGCTTGAAGAACTCGTCGGGCTTCACGTGGACGTAGCAGTAGAGGTCTCCTCGCTCGGCGTGGTCGTTCCCAAGCTCGCCCTGGCCGGGCACGCGAAGACGCACGCCGTCCTCGATGCCGGCGGGAATCCGCACGTCAATCGAGACCCGGCGCGGCGACCGCCCGGCCCCCGAGCACTCGGCGCACGGCTTGTCAATCACGTGCCCGCTGCCGCGACAGCTCGGGCACAGCGTGCGCACGGCGAAGAAGCCGGCGCGCTGCTCGACCTGTCCCATTCCCCGGCAGGTGGGGCACCGTCGCGGCGCCGTGCCCTGCCGGGCGCCGGTGCCGCCACAGGCGGCGCAGGGCTCGCGCCGGGAGATCTCGATCGTCTGAGTCACACCGAAACAGGCCTCGCGGAGCGTCAGGTGCAGGTCGTGCTCGACATCGTAGCCGCGACGCCGCCGCCCCCCTTGTCGCCCGAACCCGAGGAACCCGAGCTCCTCGAAGATGCTGGAGAACAGGCTCGAGCCGAAGACATCGTCCATGCTGCCGAAGTGCTGGAAGCCGGTGCCCTGGAGCCCCTCGTCGCCGAACTGGTCGTAGCGGCGCCGCTTGTCGGGGTCCGCGAGCACCTCGTAGGCTTCGGCAAGCTCCTTGAAGCGTTCTTCCGCCTCCTTGCGGTTGTCGGGGTTGCGGTCGGGATGGTATTTCAGGGCGAGCTTCTTGAAAACCCGCCGAATCTCCTCGGGCGTTGCGTCGCGGCTGACCCCCAGCACCTCGTAGTAGTCGCGCTTGGCCATGGCAAAGGGAACCCGTCAGGCCCTGGAACCGCCGTCGTCGAGCGCCAGTGCGAGGGTGCCGCCGCGCCGGCCCTCCCCACAAGGGGCCACCCGCCCCCCTGTCTGTCGCCCCACCCGTGTCGTTCGCGTGCCTCCGCCAGCTCCCTTCCCTACTCCCCTTTCTCCTTGGTGGCCGCCTTCTTCTTCCTGCGCCAGATGTTCTCCCAGGTCTGGAGCTTCTGCTTCCGTTCGGCGTCCTCGCCGCCTTGCGCGATGTTCAGGAAGCCGCCGCCAAGCCGCCGGAGCGCGAACACGGCGGCGCGCCACACCCGCTCATCCGTCTCCCCATTGGCCACGGCCAGCACCGGCACGATCGCCTCCTCGCTGTCCACACCGGTAAACCGCAGCGCGTCACAGCCCGTGATTCGCATCTCGGGATCCTTGTCCTTCAGGAACTCCACGAGGAGCGGCACGATGCGCTTCTCGAGGGCCACGCCAGCCGCCGAGCGCCCGCGCCACCGCCGCGCGGATCACGGGGTCGCACGAGGGAGCGAGGGCCTTCTCGGTGAGGAGAGGCAGCACGCGCTCGTCGTGGCTCGTCGCCAGGCCCACGGCGGCCCAGAGGCGGACCGAGGCATTCCCGTCGTCGGGCTCGAACCACGTCGCCAGGAGCTCGACGACGGCGCGCGTGTACGCGGCGGGCACGATGCTCTTGCCCAGGCGCGTCTGAGCGAGGACGTAGCCCACCTGGAACCGCACGCTGTCGTTCGTGGTCTCCCGCCCAAGCTTGAGGATGCGCTCGATGACGGCCTGCTCGCCGCGAGCGACCAGGGTGACGAGTTGGGTGCGGACGGCGGCGCGCTGGTCGTCGGGGCGGGTCACGTCCTGGAGCACGCGGATCTGTGCCTCGAGGGCCTCGTCTCGGTCGGCGCCCGGAAACGCGCGCACCGGAACCAGAAGCAGCCCGGCCAGAAGCGCCAAGCTCAGCGGCGGTCGCATGGCGATGGCTCCTCTCCCGCCAGAGGCGGCAACGGACTCACTGGACGCTTCGCTCTACCGGCGCCTTGCTCTTCTTCTCGTCGAAGTCGGTCACCAGGGTCTCCGTCGTGAGCATGAGCGCCGCGATGCTCGCGGCGTTCTCGAGGGCGCACCGCGTCACTTTCGCCGGGTCGATGATCCCTGCGTCGAACATGTCCACGTACTCGCGCGTGTTGCCGTCGAACCCCACGGTCGGCTCGCGCTCTTCGAGGTCTGCGGCAACGACGGAGCCGTCGGCGCCGCTGTTGGAGGCGATGAGCTTGAGCGGCACGGCCAGGGCTTGTGCCACAACGCGCGCGCCGATCTTCTCGTCGCCGCGGAGCTTGCCCTTCGCCTTGTTCACGGCGGCCCGCGCTCGCAGCAAGGCGACCCCGCCGCCGGGCACGACGCCCTCCTCGATGGCCGCGCGCGTGGCGTGCAAGGCGTCCTCGATGCGCGCCTTGCGCTCCTTGACCTCGGCCTCGGTGGCGCCGCCGGCCTTCACGATGGCCACGCCGCCCGAGAGCTTCGCCAGCCGCTCCTCGAGCTTCTCGCGGTCGTAGTCCGAGGTCGTGGTCTCGATCTGGTAGCGGATCTGCGCGATGCGCTTCTTCACCTCGTCGGTGGCCCCGCCGCCGCCGACGAGGGTCGTCTTGTCCTTGGTCACGGTGATCTTCTTGACCTTGCCGAGATGCTGCGGCTTGACGTGCTCGAGCTTGACGCCCAGGTCCTCGCAGATGAGCGTTCCGCCGGTGAGAATGGCCATGTCCTCGAGGAGCGCCCTGCGGCGATTGCCGAAGCCGGGCGCCTTCACGCCCACGCAGGGGAGCACCCCCCGCAGGCGGTTGATGACCAGGGCGGCCAGGGCCTCGCCCTCGATGTCTTCCGCGACCACCAGAAGCGGCTTGCCCACTTGGGCCACGGCCTCGAGCAGCGGAAGCAGGTCGGGCAGGCTCGACAGCTTCTTCTCGTGCAGCAGCACCAGGCAGTCCTCGAGCACCGCCTCCATCGTCTCAGGGTTGGTGACGAAATACGGGCTCAGGTAGCCGCGGTCGAACTGGAGTCCCTCGAGAAACTCCAGGCCCGTGTCCACCGTCTTCCCTTCTTCCACGGTCACCACGCCGTCCTTGCCGACGCGCTCGACCGCGTCGGCGATGAGGCCGCCGATAAAGGCGTCGTTGTTCGCGGAGATGGCGGCCACCTGGGCCACCTCGTCCTTGGACTTCACGGGCCGCGCGAGGGTGCCGATCTCGTCAATGGCGGCCTCGACCGCCTTCTCGATGCCGCGGCGCACGGCCAACGGGTCGGCCCCGGCCATCACGGCCTTGAGTCCCTCGCCGTACATGGCCTCGGCGAGCACGGTAGCCGTGGTCGTGCCGTCGCCCGCCACGTCGCTGGTCTTCGAGGCGACCTCGCGGGCCATCTTGGCGCCCATGTTCTCGAACGGGTCCTCGAGCTCGACCTCCTTGGCCACGGTCACGCCGTCCTTCGTGACGGTGGGCCCGCCATAGGCTTTCTGGAGGAGGACGTTTCGCCCGGTCGGCCCGAGGGTGACGGCCACGGGCCGCGCCAGCTTGCGAATCCCCTCGAGCACCTTCATCCGGGCGTCCACACCGTAAATGAGTTGCTTCGGCATCTTCTTCGGCTCCCGTATTCGGTCCTGGGCTTGTGGTTCCGTGTCGAGGCCGCGGGCGGTTCGGCGCCATCAGTCGCCGTGCGGATGGCCGTGCCCGTGCTCGTCCTCGTCCTTCTCGATCTCCATGACCACCAGACAGTCGCTCATCAGGAGCATCGCCGCGGCGCTGGCGGCGTTCTTCACGGCGGCCTTCGTCACTTTGGCCGGGTCCATGATCCCTGCCTCGATGAGGTCGCAGTACTTCTCCGAGACCACGTCGAAGCCCACGGTCTCCTTGTCGGCCAGGATCTTGCGGATCACGACGGGGCCCTCGAAGCCCGCGTTCCTCACGATCTGCTTGAGGGGCGCCGCCAGTGCGGTGCGCAGCACCTGGAGGCCGATCCGCTCGTCCGCGCGGGCCTTCAGGTCGTCGAGCACGGCGGCGGCGCGGACCAGCGCGACCCCGCCGCCTGGCAGGATGCCCTCCTCGATGGCGGCCCGCGTGGCGCTGTGGGCGCTCTCGAAGCGCGCCTTCTTCTCCTTCATCTCGCTCTCAGTGGCCGCGGCCACGCGGATCTCGGCCACGCCGCCCGCCAGCTTCGCCAGGCGTTCCTGGAGCTTCTCGCGGTCGTAGTCCGAGGTCGTGACCTCCAGTTCCTTGCGGATCTGCCTGCACCGCCCGCTGATCTCCGCGGCGTCGCCGGCGCCCTGGATGATCGTCGTGTTGTCCTGGTCAATGATGACCTTTTTGGCCCTGCCGAGGTCCTTGATGCCGACGGTTTCGAGCTTGAGGCCGAACTCCTTGAAGATGGCCTTTCCGCCGGTGAGGATGGCGATGTCCTGGAGCATGGCCTTGCGGCGGTCGCCGTAGGCGGGGGCCTTCACGGCCACGCAGGGCAGGATGCCGCGCATCTTGTTGACGACCAGGGTCGCCAGCGCGTCGCCCTCGACCTCCTCGGCAATGACCAGGAGCGGCCGCTTGGCCTCCGCCAGCTTCTCGAGCAGCGGCACCAGGTCGCGGGCGTTGCTGATCTTCTCCTCGTGGATGAGGATGCAGGGGTTCTCCAGCTCGCACACCATCGCCTCGGGGTCGGTGACGAAGTGGGGCGAGAGGTAGCCGCGGTCGAACTGCATGCCCTGGACGACCTCGACCGTGGTCTCGATGCCCTTGCTCTCCTCGATGGTGATGACGCCGTCCTTGCCGACCTTGCGGATGGCGTCGGCAATGGTCTTGCCGATCTCGGCGTCCTGGTTGGCCGCGATGGTGGCGATGCGCCCGATCTCGTCGTCCTTGAGCGGCCGGCTCATGGCTCCGAGCCTCTCCAGGACGGCCTCGACGCCGCGCTGGATGCCGCGCACGACGTTGATCGCCGCGTGCCCGGCGATGACCATCTTGAGGCCCTCGAGGAAGATGGCCTCGGCGAGCACGGCCGAGGTCGTCGTGCCGTCGCCCGCGTCGTCGTGGGTCTTGGTGGCCGCCTCGCGCAGGAGGCGCGCGGCGAGGTTCTCGAAGCGGTTGGCGAGGTCAATCTCCTCGGCCACCGTCGCACCGTCCCGGGTCACCTTCGGGCTGCCCCAGCCCTTGTCGAGCAAGGCGTTCCGCCCGCGCGGGCCCAGGGTGGACTTGACGGCTCGTGCGATCTTCTCCACCCCCGCACGCAGCGAGGCCCGCGAGGCGTCGTCGAACTCAAGCAGCTTGGCCATTCGGCTTTTCCTCCTTGCCACCCAAGCAAATCCGTGCTGGCATTATAGCGGAAGGCACCGGGCATAGCAACTCCGGTCCTTCGCGATCCCACTACGTCTCTGGGCCCTCTTACAACAAATTCCGTACCAAAGCCAGGCGACAGCGCGAAGCAAGATATAAGCTCTTGCGGGTGCGACTCTTGCGTGCATCTCCGCCGTGCGAGCCCCGGCGTGTCCTGCCATACTGGCAGCCTGCTGCCCCCTCGCTCCAGCACGCGGTTGTCATTGTGGCAGTGTGGCCGCGGCTACCCCGAGGCGTGTCAGGACCCTGCGGCAACGGGCGGCGGAGGCGCGGCCCGCTGGTCCACGAACGTGCTCATCGGGCATTTCTCGAGCGCGCCCTCCGGGTCCTCCCACTTCGCAAAGTCAATCTTGGGCAGGCTCTCCCCCCACTCGACGGCGCCCGACTTCGTGGCCTTGACGCACAGCCGGCACTTGATGCACCCCCGGGAGCAGATCGCCTTCATCACCGGCCCCCGGGCCGCGGGGTTGGAGCAGCCCAGGAAGACCCTGTGTTTGCTGGGCAGAATGGAGATGATGCCGACGGGGCAGGCCTTGACGCACAGCCCGCACGCCGTGCACTTCGCCTCGGAGATGGCGGGCAGCCCGTCGTCGCCCATCGTGATGGCGCCGAAGGGACACGCCCGCGCGCAGGTCCCGAGGCCGATGCAGCCGAACTTGCACAGCTTGGCGCCGCCCTGCAGCAGCATCGCCGCCGCGCAGTCGCGGACGCCGTGGTACTCGAACTGGACCTTGGCCACGCCCGATCCGCCCCGGCAGTGGACGACGGCGCGGCGGGCCACGTGCTCCCCTGTCTCCACGCCCAGGATGGCGGCGATGCGCCTCGCGCACGCCGGGCCGCCGGGGGCACAGACGTCGGGGCCGGCCTCCCCCTTCACGACCGCGGCCGCGTAGCCCTCACACCCGGCGTAGCCACACGAGCCGCAGTTCGCGCCCGGCAGCGCCGCCAGCACCTCCTCGACGCGGGGGTCCATCGCCACGTGGAAGCGTTTCGCCGCCACGGCCAGGCCCACGCCAAAGCCGACCCCGAGAACGCCCAGGAGCACCACCGCCAGGATGATCAGCGCAGCCATCGTCGCTCCATACGCCCGCCCGCGAGCGGGCGGCCGGGCTTCCGCTATCTCCCCAGGGACAGCCGCTCGGCGCACACGGCGTCCAGGTGGCTCGCCCGAATCTTCTCCATCGTCTTCCGCACGTCGTACGGCACGCGGCGGTACACCACCTGGTCGTCCTCCACCTGCACGTAGCACGCCCGCACGTCCCCGTCGCGCGGCTGCCCGACGGAGCCGACGTTGATCACGGCCTTCGCCTCCCCAAGCTGGAATCGGCCGCCCACCTCGGGCGGGGTGAGGAACGCCATGGTCTCGGTGAAGATCCCGGGCAGATGGGTGTGCCCCACGAAGCACACCTGCTCGACCTTTCCGAAGATCTCCTCCATCTTGTCGGGGTCAAGCTCCACGTCCTCCGGGAAAATGTACTCGGTCACGGGGTCTCGCGGGGAGCCGTGGACGAGGAGCCAGCTACCCCGCGTGCGGGTGAGCGGCAGGCCCTCGAGGAACTGCCACCTGCGCTTGCGCGCCGGGGAACGCCATTTCGAGGGAGCGAGGCGCCGCCGGGTCAGGTCAATCGCCTGCCGGGCCATCGCATTGAAGCCCAGCGCGCTGTTCAGCACCGCCCAGTCGTGGTTCCCGCACAGGCACAGCGAGCAGCGCTTCTGCACCAGGTCAATGCACGCCTCGGCGTCAATGCCGTAGCCCACCACGTCGCCCAGGCACAGCACGTCGCTGGCTCCCTGGGCAGCAATGTCGGCGAGCACGGCCTTGAGAGCCTCGAGGTTGGCATGAATGTCCGAGATAATGGCTACCCGCTCGGCCATGGCTCACCGGTCCTGCCCCCCCAGGCGCATGGGTCGGACGACGTTCCGACAATTATAGACCCGCCGTCCCCTATGTCAAGCTGCCTCGGGCTGCCGGGTGCGTGTAATCTCCTACGGGCCAGGCGTTCGCGTTTTCAGCCTCCGAAGGAGGCGAGGGAATGAAGCCCACGGCGATGCTCGGGGAGCCGTGGGTTGACGACCTCCCGTGGCCCAGCCCCCGAAGGGGGCGGCGGAGCCTCAAGCGGCTGGAGAGCTCCGCCGTCCCCTTCGGGGGCTGGGTCTTCTTCTCGGACGCAAACCCACGGTTCCGCCTCGCTGCACCGTGGGCTGTACTCCGCCACGCCCTACGGGCGTTCACGTTGCACCCTTGACCGTAGGAGATTACACGCACCCCGGGCTGCCGGCTGCGCCGTCTGCGGAAGACGGTTGGAAATTCCTGCCGCGGGCGTTAGAATACTGGCGGAACGCCTCACCCAGGAGCCAGCCCATGCGACGGCCTTGCCAATGCCTGATCTTTGTCCTCTCCTGTCTCACGGTGGATGCCCTCGCCGCAAGCCCCCAGCCCAGGAACCTGATCCGAAACGGCGGCTTCGAGGAGGGCGTCGCGGGCTGGCAGGCCGACCCCCAGCACTCGGTGGTGACGCAGGACGGGGCCGCCCACTCGGGCAAGGCTTGCCTCTCGGGCGAGGTGACGGAGCAGCAGAAATGGCTCCGCCTCACCCAGTCCGTGCCCATTCGGGCAGGCAACCTCTATCGCTTCGAGGTCTGGGCACGGGCAACGAGCGGCACCAAACTGGTCCTGTGGGCCACCCAGCCGGGGGCGGCGGCTCGCGCTCTCGTCGCCGCCTGGGAGCGCGTGCCGGCAAGGTGGACCCGCTACGAGGTGCCCATCAGCCCGGCAGGAGACGGGAAGCTGCTGCTCGAGGTCATCGCCCCGTCGGCCGTCAATGCGCCGCCGGGCCGCCTGTGGATTGACGACCTCGCTCTCTATGAGACGCCGCTCCCCGGCGCCGAACCGGTCTCGCGCGCCGTCGGGTTCAACGACGAGCCGTCGCTTGCCCAGGCACGCGATGGCTCGCTCTACGTCGCGTGGCTGAGCTACCGCGACGGGGGCGACTCCCTCCAGGTGGCCCGCTACGCCATCGAGGACGCCGGCCTCAAGCGCCTGGGGCAGTGGCAGATCGCCGGCGGCCCGGGGACGAGCGTCCTCGGACCCCGTTGCGTCCCCGCCGGCGAGCACGCCTTTGTTGTCTACGCAGCGGAAACCGGGGACAATTGGGACATCTTCGCCGTCCCCTGCGCCCAGGCCGGACCGGCCGCCCCCGTGCGGATCACCACAGAGGAGGGCGTGGACGTCAAGCCGGCCGCGGCCTGGCACACCGACACGCTCTGGGTCGCGTGGGAATCGAACCGCAACGGCCCCCGCCAGGTCTTCTGCGCCGCCCTGCGCGACGGCAAGGCGACGCCCGCCGAGCCCGTCAGCGCCCCAGCCGCCTCGAGCTACTCGCCCGCCGTCGCTGTCCTGCCTGTGGGCGAAGTGTGCGTCGCCTGGCACACCTTCCGCGAGAACAACTACGACGTCTTCCTCCGAAACCGTTCGCCCGGGGGCACGTGGGCGCCCGAACGCAGGCTCACTCGTGCGGCCTCCATAGACCGCAACGCCCACCTGCTTGCGCGCGAGGACGAACTCTGGCTCCTCTACGAGAACGCGCAGACGACCACCTACCACATCGGCGCCACCAACCGCCGCAGGCTCATCGTGGCCAGGGTCGTCCCCGAGGGCCTCCTGGCGCCGAAGGCGGTCCGCACCAGCCCCCTGCACGGGCGCTGCGAGGCCCCGACGGCGGCCTTCGACGCCCAGGGGCGGCTCTGGATCGCCTTCCTTCGCCCCCGCCTGCCCCGGGCGGGATGGGACACGTTTCTGACGTGCTTCACGGGCGAGCGCTGGCTGCCCCCCTGCCCCATCTCGTCGCGCAAGGGGATGGACAGGCCCCCCGGCCTCGCCCTCGCCGGCGACAAGGCCGTCGTCGCGTTCCAGGCCGACGACCTTCCGCTCTCCTGGCAACACGTGCCCAAGCCCGCGGCCACACACAGCGACATCTTCCTCGCCACGAGCGCCCTTGCCAGTGCGCCGACGCCCGGCCCGCCCCAACTCGAGCCGCTGGTCGAGCCCGACGAGCCCTTCGAGGCGGGCGAAATCCGCGTCGCCCGCGGCGAGGACACGCCCACCCCCACCATCGAATACGAGGGCAAGACGCTCAAGCTCTTCTTCGGCGACCTCCACGAGCACACGGAGGTCTCCGTGTGCAACCGCGTCGGCGACCAGTCGCTCGACGAGAGCTACCAGCACATGCGCGACATCGCCCGCCACGACTTCGCCTGCATCACCGACCACGGCTACAACCAGAACCCGCACCTGTGGCACGCCGCCGCCAAGCTCGCGCGCGCCAACGACGACCCAGGCCGCTTCCGCACCTTCCTCGGCCAGGAGTGGACCTCCAGCTTCGAGAAGTACAGCGACAAGCACCCCTACGGCTACTACGGCCACCGAAACCTCATCTTCGCCGACCTGCGCTTCCCACGCTGGTGGAACGCCAACAACGGCGAGACCCCGGCCGACCTGTGGGCCGAGTTGCGCAAGATGAAGGCCAACTTCGTCGCCATCCCCCACCAGCTCGCCGACACGGGCAATGTGCCCACCGACTGGTCGTTCCACGACGAGGCCATCCAGCCGGTGGCCGAGATCTTCCAGACGCGCGGCTCGTACGAATACCCCGACGCGCCGCGCGCGGCCAAGCGCGCCACGCCCACGCGGGGATACTACCTCCAGGATGCCTGGGCCAAGGGCATCGTCATCGGGGTCGTCGCCTCGCCCGACCACGGCGGCGGCTACGGCAAGGCCGCCCTCTTCGCCCCCGAGCTCACGCGCGAGGCCATCCTCGACGCCCTGCGCGCCCGCCGCTCCTACGGCACGACGGCCGCCAAGATCCTCCTCGACTTCCGCGTCAACGGCCATCTGATGGGAGAGAGGATCGCCGTGCCGGAGGGCAAGCCCGTCGCCATCACACTCCGCGTCCGCTGCCCCGCCGACATCGAGCGCGTCGAGGTCTGCCGCAGCAACGAGTCCATCTACCGCAACGAGCCCGGCACCAAGTCGGCCGACCTGACCTTCACCGACGACAAGCCCCTCGCCGGCCGCAGCTACTACTACGCCCGGGTGATTCAGAAGGACGGCGAGGTCGCCTGGAGCAGCCCCGTGTGGCTCAACGCGCCCCCTCGCGGAGCGCCTGAATGATCTTCCTGCTTCCGGCGGGGAAGGCGTAGTCGCCCAACTCGTCCACCCTCACCCAGCGGCAGGCGGCGCAGCCGAGGGGCCGCGGGCGGCCCCGCGTGCTGCGGCACGCGAAGACGTGGAGCGTCACGCGGAAGTGGCTGTAGGCGTGGCCGTAGGTCATCAGGTGCTCGGCCACGGCCACGTCGAGTCCCGCCTCCTCCTTCACCTCGCGCCGCACTGTCTCCGCGAGCGGCTCCTCTCCCTCCCGTTTGCCGCCGGGGAACTCCCAGAGCCCGCCGAGCAGGGCATTGTCGTGCCGCCGGGCGATGAGCACCCGCCCCCTGCGCCACACGACGCCCAGCCCCACGTCGTAGTGTGGGACGGCTTTCCGCTTGGGCTTCCTGGGGAGGCGCCGCTGCTCGCCGAGGCGTCGTGCCTCGCACAGGTCGGCCACGGGACACTCGCCGCACGCGGGGCTTCTGGGCACGCACACGACGGCCCCCAGCTCCATCATCGCCTGGTTGAAGTCGCGGGCGTGCCGTGGCGGCACGAGGGCCTCGGCCAGGCCCCACAGCCGCTTTTGCGTCTCGGCGGCCTTGACGTCCTGGTGAATGGCAAAGAGGCGGGCCAGGATGCGCGCGACGTTGCCATCGAGCACGGGCGCCGGCAGGTTGAAGCCGATGCTGCGAATCGCCCCCGCCGTGTAACGCCCCACGCCGGGCAAGGCCAGCAGAGCGTCGAGCCGCTTCGGCACCCGCCCGCTGTGCCGGGCCATAACCTCCTGCGCGGCGGCGTGGAAATTCCTCGCCCGCGCGTAGTAGCCCAGCCCTGCCCACAGCTTCAGCACCTCGTCCACAGGCGCCGCAGCGAGCGCGGCCAGCGTGGGGAATCGGGCCAGGAACCGCTCGTAATAGGGGACCACCGCCGCTACCCGCGTCTGCTGAAGCATCGTCTCGGCCAGCCAGATGCGATACGGGTCGCGGGTCCGTCGCCACGGCAGATCGCGCCTCGCGCGCCGGTACCACGCCCGCAGCCGCCGCGGCAGCTCTTGCAGGATTCGGGCCTCACGCATCATGCCGGTGGTCCCACCGAGGCGTCCCCCCTCGACTACTCCCCCTGCCCGGCGCGCGGAAGCACTTGGAACCCCGACGCCGCTGCGCTAGAATAGGAGCACGACCACCATACCACCCCGACCGAAAGGGAGCGAATGGGCGACGAGTCTCCCAAGTGCCAGGGCTGCGGCGCCGAGCTCGAGGGCCGCGACATCTACGAGGGCATGTGCAAGGCATGTCGCGAGGAGGCCGTCCTCGGCTCCCAGGCCCCTCGCCCGCGGACGCTCCGAGCGCCCCGCCCCGCCTCGCAAAGGCCCGCCGGCCGGCCCGTGCCCCCCGACGCTATCGCCATCGAGGCCACTGTGGACCTCGATGCAGACACCAAGGAAATCGGGCCACAGGACGAGGCCCTCCCGCTGACGGACTCGGCCTCCCAACCGACGGAAGAAGCCGCCTCGGAGCCTCTCGCCCCTCCCGGGCCAGCCGACACGGGCGAGCCGGCGTCGCCGGAGCCGACCAGCGCGGCCCCGCGCCCCGCCGCGGCGCAGCAGGCCCCCGACTTGCCTTTGCTCGAGTTCGAGGCCCCGGATGCGCCCCGCACCGCGGCGCCACCCGTCGCGCCGGAGTCGAAGCCTCCGCGTGCCGAGCGAAGCATCACCATCAAGAAGCTCCGCCAGCCCGACCACCCCGAGCCGGAGCTGGACATGGCCGAGGCCCCAGCGCCGGCGCGGCGCCGCATCGCCCCGCGCGAGCCGCAGCCCCGGCTCGAGCGGCCCATCCCCTCATCGCACGAGACCCACGCCCCGCTGGCCCTCGCTACGGACCAGGAGCACAAACACGTCGCCGAGCCAGCCGCGTCGGCGCCCGCTGCCGACCTCCCCGTGCTGGAGGCCGAGCCGCGAGACAGGCCGTCCTCGCCGCCCCTCGCGCCCCCGCCCTCGCGCCCGGCGGCGCCCGCCGCCCGGGCACCCGAGGACATCGAGCTGCTGCGCATCGAGGCCGACACGGCCAGCGGGAACCTCCGATCCCTTCTCGACGAGATGGCGGGCCAGGTCGAGCAGCTCTCCAGGGTCCTGTCTACCGCGCACAGGGTCGCCCCGAGCGCCTTCTGGTTCGGGTTCCGCGCCTGCTTCGGCTTCGCAGTGGGAATGGTGGTCCTCGCCGCCGTCGCCGTGGGCCTGCTCGCCCTGATTGGGGTGCTGTTCTACCCGCCGGCCTTCGACCTGGTGCGCCAGCTCTTCGGGCAGATCAGCCCCCGCTGAGGCCGGGCGCTTCCCGCGCACGCCCACTCACTCGTGGCCCCTGCCTCCGGCGCTTTCATCCCCGGACTTCTTGAGGAGTCGCCGCAGCAACGGCAGGCTCGAGAACAGGTAGTCCACGCCCGACCACAGCGTCACGGCGGCCACAACCAGCATCAGGTAGTGGGCCTTCTGCCGCGTGGCCGCCATGACCGCCGCGTCGTCGGCAGGCGTCAACACGATCAGGCCCAGGACGATCAGGATCGCGGCCCCCTGCACGATGGCCTTGACCTTGCCGCTCCAGCGCGCCGCCAGCACCACGCCCGCGCGAGCCGCCGCCACCCGCGTGTACGCCACCGTCGCATCGCGGTAGAACAGCAGGACCACCACCCACAGGGGCGCGTACCCGGCCCATAAGAAGCACAGAAACACCGAGAAGCGGGCCACGCTGTCGGCCAACGGGTCCATCAGCTTCCCGAAGTCCGTCATCTCCCGCTTCGACCGGGCCAGGTACCCGTCGAGGATGTCGGTCAGCTCGAACAGGCAGGCGATCCCCAGCGCCGCCACGTGCCCCGCCTTGCCGCCGAGGACGAACACGAGGACGAACACGGGGCTGAGGGCCAGCCGCCCGAGCGTGAGCTGATTCGCAATCCCCACGGCAAACCCCCTCGGTGAGCCGCGCAACCGCCACAAGACCGCCCAGATTATAGCCGACACCCCCTCGCCGCCGCAAATCGCTCTGGCGCGCGCGGCCCCCCATGCTATAATGGGCTGCGCCTGGTCCCCAACGCCAACTTTGGAGGCATCGGCCAATGAGCCAACCCCCGCAACCCCCCGAGTGGACGCCCGAGGAGTGGGTGCAGGCCTGGACCATCCACGTGGGCAAGGCCTACCGCTGCGACAGGTGCCAGACGATGGTGATGGTGACCAAGGGAGGCGTGGGCACCCTCGAGCCCATCTGCTGCGGCGAGCCGATGAAACTCGTCGAGCACCCCGACACCATCGCCGACCGGTAGGAGCCCCCCAATGTCCCCCCAGCAACGCAACCTCACTGGCCAGGTCTACCGTTGTCCCGTGTGCGGAGCCGAGCTGAGTGTAATCCGCAGAGCCCAGGGCGCTCTGGCGCCCCGCTGCTGCAACACGGCCATGCTCCTGCTCCCCGAGCCACACGCGACCTATCTGTGCCCCGTCTGTGGCGCTGAGCTGATGGTCATCCTCGAAGGGGCCGGCCCCCTGGCCCCTCGCTGCTGCAACACCCCCATGATCCGCAGGAAACGCGCCGCGTAGGAATCCCCCGCCATGCCCGAAGCCTTCGACTGCGACGTGCTGATCATCGGCGGTGGCTGCGCCGGCCTCGCCGCCGCCATCTACACCGCCCGCGCCAGCCTCAAGACCATTCTGCTCGACAAGCTGGACCCCGGCGGCCAGCTCGCCACCACCCACGAGGTCGAGAACTACCCCGGCTTCCCCGACGTGGTGATGGGGCCGGAGCTGATGGAGCGCTTCGTCCAGCAGGCCCAGCGCTTCGGCACCGAGGTCCGCTCCGCCGAGGTGAAGTCCGTGTCCGCCCACGACCCCGTCGTTCGGATCGTCCGCACCGGCGAGGGCGAGCTGCGCTGCAAGGCCGTGCTCGTGTGCACCGGCGCCGACCCCAAGCGGCTCGGCGTGCCGGGCGAGGACCGGCTGCGCGGACGCGGCGTGTCGTACTGCGCCACGTGCGACGCCCCGTTCTTCAAGGACAAGGAGGTCGTGGTCGTCGGCGGCGGCAACACCGCCGTGGACGAGGGGAACTACGTCACGAAGTTCGCCCGACAGGTCTCGCTCGTCCACCGCCGCGACAAGTTGCGCGCCGACCCGGTCATCCAGGACCGCGCCCTCAAGAACCCCAAGATGCGCTTCGTGTGGGACACCGTGGTCACGGAAATCCTCGGCGACAAGGCGGTCGAGAAGGTGCGGCTCAGAAACGTCAAGACCGGCGAGGAGTCCGAGATGGCGGCCCAGGGCTGCTTCATCCTCGTCGGCACCACGCCCAACACCGCCTTCCTCAAGGGCGTGTGCGACCTCGACGACCTCGGCTTCGTCAAGGTAAACGCCCGCAAGGAGACGACTGTGCCCGGCATCTTCGCCGCGGGCGACTGCGAGGATGCCGTGTGGCGCCAGGCCGTCACCGCGGCCGGCTTCGGCTGCTCCGCCGCCATCGCCGCCAAGCACTACATTGACAACCTGGAGGGATGATGAGCGACATCGAGATCCACTTCACCCGCAAGCCCGGCACCGAGGACGTGCCTCTGCCGAAGTACATGAGCGAGCACGCGAGCGGGATGGACGTGTGCGCCGCGGTCGAGCAGCCCGTCACCATCGCCCCAGGCGAGGTGAAGCTGGTTCCCACCGGCCTCTTCATCGCCATCCCGCCCGGCTACGAGGTCCAGGTGCGGCCCCGCTCGGGATTGGCCCTCAAGCACGGCCTCACCGTGGTCAACGCGCCCGGCACGATAGACAGCGATTACCGCGGCGAGGTGTGCGTCATCCTCGGCAACATCGGCCGCGCCCCGTTCACGGTCGAGCGGGGCATGCGCATCGCCCAACTCGTCGCCCAGCGAGTGGTCCGCGCCGCCCTCGTTCAGCAGGAAGCCCTCACCGACACCGGCCGCTCCTCCGGCGGCTTCGGCCACACGGGGGTGAAGTAGCCCTCCCCTACCTGGCCAGGACGCCGAAGTGGAGCTGCCGGAACGCCAGAAAGTTGAGCCAGTTGCGCAGGGCGTAGCCGCTGGCCTTCAGGTTCTCGGCACTGTAGTCCTGGGTCTTGCCGGCCGTGGGGTGGACGCCATCGCCGCTGATGAGCGTCCCGTCCCACGCATTGCCCGGCTGGAGGCGCAGGATCCCGGCGCAGTAGTCCACCAGCGGGACCTTGTGTTTCTGGGCGACCTCTTTGATGAGCTTGTTCGCCTCGGCCACGGCCTCCATCCGCCCGCGCCGCGGCGCGATGGTGTTGAGGATGGGAACACACTTGGCAGCGAGGCACTTGCGGACGATGGTCTCGAGGCCCGCCTGGTAGTCGGCCGGCACGCGCCCGCCCGAGATGTCGTTCGTGCCAACCATGAGGATCGCCGCCTCGGGCTTGTCGCGCGCGAGCACCTTGTCAATGACGCCGAGAAGGTTGCCGACCCGCCAGCCCGAGTAGTTGCCCTTCTCCGGCCCCTTGTCGCGGCACCCCTTGATGACGTCGCGCCAGCGGCCCGTCTTCGGCTGCTTCGGCAGCCCGTCGTCGGGGAGCCAGGGCGTCGGGTCGGCCCAGCCGAGCGGCGACCAGAAGGCCATCGAGTAGGTGATGGAATCCCCGAATTGGGCCACCTGGCCCGCGTTGCCGGCGAAGCCCTCGTGCGCTGCCTTCATGGCATCGAGCCAATAGGGCTTCTCCTCGCCGCCACAGGCGACCGCGGACACGACCAGGAGCCCCACGCCGACCGTCCGCCACCATGTCCTCATCGCACTCTCCTCCAGAAGCCTCAGCGCCTCCCATGCAGCCCACACCGGCCGCGTCATGGGCCGGCCAGCGGCGCGCCGGCGCCCAAGGACCCCCGCGGCGGGTCGCGGCGCACGAGGCCCGCGACGACCGCCGCCGACACCCAGAGCCCGGCCGCCATGACCAGGAACGGCGCTCGCAGGCCGTACACCCCGGCCGCGTAGCCCCCCGACCACGGGCCGAGCATCCAGCCAATCGAGCCGGCGGACGCGGTCACGCCATACGCCCTGCCGACGTTATGGTCCTCGGTCGTGTGGCGGATGATGGCGTTCGCCGCGGGGAGAATCCCCGCCGCGCCCAGGCCGAAGAGCACGCGGATGCCGCCCAGCTCGACGACCGTGTTCGCATACGTGTACGCCAGCGACACCAGGCCGCCGTAGAGGCACGCCGCGATCAGCACGCGCTTGTGGCCCCACCTATCGCCGAGGTGGCCCAGCAGCACCGCGCCGATGGCCGCCGCGAAGCCTCCGGCCGCCGTCACCAGGCCCACCACGCTGTTCAGCCTCACTCCCGTGCCGTAGATCTCCTCGATGAACAGCCCAAACGTCGGCGCCGCCGCCGAGTTCGCAAAGCGAAGAGTGAACAGCGCGAACACCGCCGCCAGGAACCCGGGCCCCGCGAACACGCTGCGGAAGCCGTCCCTGCCGCCCCCCTCCCCGCGCGCCCTCGGCACGAACCCTTCGCGAGTCCCGAACTGCACGAGCAGGCCGCCCGCCAGCAAGAGGAGCGACGACAGGGCGAACGTGACGCGATAGCCCACCGCGTCGGCCAGCACCCCGCCGATCAACGGCCCAACGGAGAACCCGACGAATACGGCCGCTTGCATGATGCCCAGCGCGTAGCCCGCCTTCTCTCGCGGCGCCTCGCTGGCCACCAGGGCCACGAGAGCCGCAATCGTCCCCGTCAGCGCCCCCTGAAGCAAGCGGAACGCCACCAGTTGGTGCACATCCCGCGCGATCGAAATCAGGAGCAGGACCAGGACGCCGCCGTACATGGACCGCATGACCATGGGCCGCCGGCCGTAGCGGTCGGCCAAGAGGCCCCAGATGGGCGCGAAGATGGCCATCGTGAGGCCCGCCGCGCCGTTCACGATGCCCGACCAGCGCGCCACCGCCGCATTGTCCGTCACCCCAAGCTCGCGGATGTAAAACGCCATGAACGGCATGGCAAGCGAGAAGCCCAGGATCGAGCACGTCTGCGCGATGCAGGCCGCCGTGAACGTCTTGCGCCATGATTTCATGGGCGACCGGTCATCTCTTCAAGAGAAACGGCGAGCAGCGCCACAGGCCCGCTCGCCGTTCGAATGCACGCTGTCCCGAGCCGTCGCGGCGCGAGCCGCTCAAGCCTTGCCAGGCACGGGCGCCTCCCCGTCCTTCGGCGCGGTCACCTGGCCGGCCTCGAAGTCCTCGGGCGACGGCTTGAAGGCGAGGCCGTAGAGGTCCGACTTGGCGGCGGGGTCCACCAGCTCCTTCCACTCGACCTTTCGGCCCGTGTAGGCGGCGGTGCGGCCCAGGATCGCCGTCAGGCTCGCCTCCGTCACGTCCTTCGCGTTGTTGATCGGCGTGCCCTTCAGCAGGCTGTCGAGGAGCACATAGTGCTCCTGGACGTACATGCTGCCGTGCACCTCGATGGCGGGCGGCGGCACCTTCGTGCCGTCCCACAGCGTCACGCCGGCGCCGATGCGCGCCCAGCCCTTCTCGCCCGTCAGGTGGATGCCGTTGCCCCAGTTCCAGCAGCCGTTGATCTGGCGGCAGATGTTGTGCACGTGCACCTGGCCGGGATACTCGTAGTCCACGCTGAAGCAGTCGTACTGGTCGCCCGTCTGGCGGCGATGGCGCGCGCCGATGCCGACGGCTGCCAGCGGCGTGGCGCCCATGCACCAGTTCTGCATGTCAATGGTGTGCACGTCCTGCTCGACGATGTGGTCGCCCGACATCTCGGCGAAGCTGTACCAGTTGCGGACCATGTACTCGGCGTCGCTCCAGCCCTCGGCGCGCGGCACGAAGCCGAGGCGTCCGATGCAATAGTAGGTCACGCCGCCCAGGGGCCGGCCGATCGCGCCGTCGGCGATGAGCTGGCGCAGCCCCCCGTAGCCCTTCTCGTGCCGGAGGCACGTGCCCGCCAGCACGCCGATGCCCTTCTTCGCCGCCTCCGCGCCCGCGGCGAACATCCTGCGGCACCCCACGGGGTCCACCGCCACGGGCTTCTCCACGAAGATATGCTTCCCCGCCTGCACCGCCGCCTCGAAGTGCACGGGGCGGAACGTGGGCGAGGTGCACATCAGCACGATCTCCACGTCGGTGGCGATCAGCTTCTTGTACGCGTCGAAGCCCGTGAAGCACTGGGCCTCGGGCACGTCCTGCCCCTTGCCCTTCAGCATGCCGCGCGTCGCGGCCACCTTGTCGGGGAACGCGTCGGCCAGGGCCACCACGCGGAGGTCCACGTTGAGGGCCTTCCCCGCGTTCAGGATGTCGCCGAGCGCCCCGCGGCCGCGGCCGCCGCAGCCGATCAGCCCCACCTTGAACGCCTTGGCCGCCTGCCCGCGCGCCGTCGCGCCCAGGATCGCCAGCCCCCCCAGCGCCGCACCGGCGCCCGCCCCCGTCCTCATGAAGTCCCGCCGCGACACTGCACCAGCCCTGCTCATGCTCGCACTCCTTGCCCAGTGTCTGTTCCTCGGAGCGGTCCACCTCCGAGTTGTCCCCACCTTACTCCCCCCCGCCCTTGGTGTCAAGCAGCCAATCGCAGGAGCTCTCGCGCACCCAACTTCGCAAAAGCCTTGACATTCTGAAAGGAGACGCCTATCATGCGTCCCAGTCGGCGAGAGGCCCGCTGCTCGGGATGAGCAGTCAGGCCGGAGAACCACCCGCCAGGAACAGCCGGCCGGAGGCGGCGGAGAGCGTTAGGGGGGACCCTGTGCCCACCAAATTGCTCTTCCCTCCCGTGGCAGACGGGAACCCGCCGCTCCGCATCGCGTTCGGGATTGCCGAATCATCCCAAGGGACACTTGTCCAACTGAGACCAAACCAGCAAAGGAGAGCCTCCATGCAGGCAGGTGTGCCATCACCTGGGTCGGGGACGCTTCGCTTCTGTGGGCATCACCCTCCCTGGGCGGCCGTTGCCCGGCCCGAGCGCGGGCCAACGGCCTTCGTGAACCGGGGTTTCCTTCATGTAGGGTTCCGCGGGGGCGGTGGAGACGGCCCCGCCCCTGTGGTGTCGCAAGAGCCTTGTGAAACGGGACGAAAGGAGAGAGCAATGAACGGATTGCGTGCAGTGCTGGCATTGGTTGTGGGCTGGCTGGTCCTGGGCCTTTCCGGGGCGGCTCACGCCCTGCCTGTGGCCAACGGCCTCGTCGCCTGGTACGACGCGAACGACATTGACGGGAACCCCCTGACCGCCAACCCGGCCAACGGCACGGCCGTGGGCACGTGGGTGAACAAGGCCAACCCCGGGACCAACAACGGGACGGCCACTGGCACCACGCCGACGCTCCGGAGCGCACCGGGCGACCTGATGAACGGCGACTCAGTGATCCGGTTCACGGCCGCCTCGGGCACAGGCTACAACATCGGCACCTTCCGCACGAGCGCAGGCGGGGTCAATTACTTCGGGGTCACCAAGAGCACTGTGACTTCGGGCACCTGGCAGCGCCTCATCTCCTCGTACGACAATGGCCAGACGGCGGGCACCGACTACCAGGGCGAGAACTGGTGCCTCGTCCGGCCGCTCTCCGAGAGCGATGGCACGGCCAGGGCCTATCCCTCTCCCTACTCCGGCGCCGTGTCCCAGTACTCCAACACCGGCAAGAGCATGGAGAATATGCGCCTCGGGCGCAATGCGCAGAGCGGCAGCGACCTCCTCAACGCCGACATGGCCGAGGTGCTGCTCTACGACCGACAGCTCAACATGGCCGAGCGCATCATCACGCAGAACTACCTGATGGCCAAGTACAACGGCACGAACTACTGGGCGGGCTCCCCCCCGACCGTCCAGCCACCACTCAACGACTTCTACGCCGGCGACGACGCGGCCAGGGGTAACTACGACCTCCACGTCTTTGGCGTCGGCCAGCAGGTGGGCGCGGCGAACCAGCTCCTCATCAGCACGACCAGCACGAACCCCCTCTTCGCCAACGCAGGGCTCATCCTCGAGGTCACCGGGGGCCTCGGCGATAACGAGTACCTCCTCGCAGGCCACAAGACCGCCGTCAACAGCGGCGTCACGACCGACCTGCCCGACGCCGTGCTCGAGCGCTGGGACCGCGTGTGGTATCTGGACTTCACCGGGGCGCTGGACGCCCGTGTGACGTTCGACTTCAGCGAAGGCGGCCTGACCTACTCGCCGCTGCCGGCGGGCACGGTCTTCGACCTGCTCTACAGCCCCACCAACGCCTTCGAGACCACCGAGAACCCCTTCACGAGGGTCGGCCTGCAGGCCACAGTAACGGACGACCAGGTCAGCTTCCTCGTTCCCGGCGGCCGGCTGTCCGACGGCTACCTCACCCTCGCGGTTGCCCAGGTGATTCCCGAGCCGGCCAGCCTGACGCTGCTGGCCGCCGGGATTGCGGCGGCGGCCCTCCGGCGGCGGCGCGCAGGGACCAGACGTGGATGACGGGCTTGTCGTCGCCAGCGGGGCGGCGGAAGCGGCCCCGCCCCTGTGGTGTCGCAAGAGCCCTGTGAAACGGGACGAAAGGAGAGAGCAATGAACGGATTGCGTGCAGTGGTAGCGCTCGTTGTGGGCTGGCTGGTCCTGGGGCTTTGCGGGCCGGCGCGCGCACTCCCAGTCGCCGACAGCTCACTGGTCGGCTGGTACGATGCGAACGACATTGACGGAAACCCCCTCACCGCCAACCCGGCGAGCGGCACCGCGGTGGGGACGTGGGTGAACAAGGCCAACCCCGGGACCCACAACGGCGCGGCCACTGGCACGACCCCCACGCTCCAAAACAACCAGATGAACGGGCGGCCGGTGATCCGGTTCTCGGGCGCGAGTGGCACCGGCTACAACATTGGCACCTTCCGCACGACCGACGGCCCCTACCACTACTTCGGGGTCACGGCGGCCAGCAGCTCCCAGATCGGCGCCGCCTGGCAGAGGATCGTGTCCTCCTACGACGGCTCGGGGCCGCCCAATAACAACGACTGGATGGGGAGCAACTGGTGCAGGGAGCGGCCCCTCGCGAACTGGGCCACCAACGGGGCGGCCAACGCCTATCCTCCTCCCTATTCTAGCTTCGTGGCTCAGTCGACCGCTGCGAGCGGCAAGAAGATGCAGGGCATGCGCCTCGGGCGCGACGCGTACCAGTCCACCACCGTCAATTTCACCGGGGACATGTCCGAGGTCCTCCTCTACACCCGCCAGCTCAACGCCGCCGAGCGAATCATCACCGACAACTTCTTCCTGGCGAAGTACAACGGCACCAATGCCCAAACAGCTTCAACGACATCAGTCCCGACGCCGTCGGTGCTGCCGCCGGTCAACGACGTCTATTCCGGGGACGACCCGGCCCAGGGGAACTACGACTTCGACGTCTTTGGCGTCGGCCAGCAGGTGGGCGCGGCGAACCAGCTCCTCACCAGCGCGACCAGCACGAACCCCATCTTCGCCAACGCAGGGCTCATCCTCGAGGCCACCGGGGGCCTCGGCGATAACGAGTACCTCCTCGCAGGCCACAAGACCGCCGTCAACAGCGGCGTCACGACCGACCTGCCCGACGCCGTGCTCGAGCGCTGGGACCGGGTGTGGTATCTGGACTTCACGGGGGAGCTGGACGCCCGTGTGACCTTCGACT
>Ga0307378_10000978_pt1 | contig 47256 bp, 81 predicted proteins | sample UN1MG_FD_202238 | JGI IMG/M metagenome (GOLD analysis project Ga0307378, IMG submission 202238) | Soil microbial communities from Risofladan, Vaasa, Finland - UN-1 | ecosystem: Environmental > Terrestrial > Soil > Coastal area > Acid sulfate soil | place: Finland: Risofladan, Vaasa | collected... | reverse complement strand
GTCTGTATATAAGTCTACAGGTGGGCATACCCCGTGGAGAGTTATGCCATCTAAAGTGGTAGTGCTTTCGCCCTCCCAATACTTCATCCCATACCAGTGGACATCATGCCCTCTTTGTGCCAATCTCCTCGCCACCTCCCAAGTCCTTTTCTGTGCCCCACCCTTTGAATAAGGATATACAGTATCATTTACAATCGCTATCCTCATAGGCTTTTTAACTCGGTCAGCATAAACATAACCGGAGACAACCTTGTAATTAAACCCTCTCTCTCTTAAAAATGCCACAACATAAGGCAATTCCGCCTCACCATTAGCCAAGTCGTGATAAGAGGCAATAGCCAACTTTATTCCATCATAGGACAACATTCTCTCTGCACCCCTTAATATGGATAGTTCCGCCCCTTCCGCGTCTATCTTCACAAAATCAACCATCCCTAGTTTCAACCTCAATGCTAATATGTCCAATGTTTCCGTCTTAACACTGATAACTTCGCCGTGTTTTACCTCTATTGAATGGCATGGCGATGCCTTTGACACATACAACGGAATCATCCCCACTTCATCTGACACTGCTTCTTCAATAATCTTGATGTTATTAATCCCTTTTGTGTTTGCTTTGATGTAGGGTATATTAGCCGGTGCTGGCTCAATGGCTATAACTTGCCCACCTCTACCAACAAGTTTGGATGCCCTGACAGCAAACATCCCCACATATGCCCCAACATCAATCACGGTATCCTCCTTTTTCGGACTCCATAGCTTCTCGTACACTTTATCTTGGAATATATCTATTGCTGCCATTATCCCATCACGGGGCGTAAGAAAGTTATGCTTCATATATCTTACCCTGCAATCCTTGCCTCTTATTTCCAACCCTCTTGGTAGTTTCCCGCATAACAATAAGTAGTATGGGTAGGCAAGCCACTTAGCTCTACCGGCTTGAGAAACAGTCCATAGCCCCAATCCCTGTTTAACGCTTACTGGCAGTACCTTTCTCAGTACATCAACTAGCATTATTTTTACCCTGTGTCTTTATTATTTTTTCAATCTTGTCTAGCTTCTTTGAGAGCTTCTCCAAATCCTTTTTGATTGGGTATTGGTGCTCATACTGTTGCAAGTTCCTAAAAGCCCAAGTTGATGGGATAATGAACTTATACTCTACTATCATAGCTACTACAACAAGCACGAACATGAATAGCATAAAGATGGTGAGTGTCAACCAGGGTATGTATTGTAGAATAAACTCACGCAAAGTAGTGTGGTATGCTGTCATTGCTATTAATGCAAAGTTGACCATACTTAACCAAGCGGCAGTATGTAAGGCCACATCTTTAATTCCTCCTACCTTTTTACCCCAAGAATGTTGCCTTAGCATTCTGGCCCATATATTTTTAAGTTTTTGCATTAGAGTACCACCTTCCTATTTTTCAATCTCTTGTAATCTCCAAATCTCTTTTTTAAAAACCTTCCAAAAAGTTACTTTCTTAAGAGCAACTGCCCCTAAGCTCCCCCATAATGTTCTACTTGGGAGGTTAGCACAAGTAATCAAGATTCCTAAGTCCCTCAATCCTTTCTTTCTTAAATATGAGAATACTATATTGCTTAAGTGGCGTTGTAGCCCCTTCCTACGATGGGCTGTATGGGTTTCTATACCATCTGCAAAAACTGGGGGGCCAGAAGCACTTACGAAGTTCAGAAATGATAATATGCGAGTCTTAAAGGGAGCCAGACGAAACCCTACATTTAGTAGCCAGATTTCAGCTACAAGTTGCTTATCCCTAAATAGGTAAAAGGCAACCCCCTCTATCAAGAGTATATCCCTCCTCTTTGAGGTTTTGTAAAGTTTAAGGTTGTACCCCTTGCTAATAAGTTCCTCTGAGTCCCTGGGGAACTCTACGATTTGTAATTCGTACTCATTTAAGTTGGGAATGGAAACTTGCCCGTTAAGGCTTTTATGGTACAGGTAGAACTCCTCATGCCTAAACACAGGACCTGCAATCCATTTAAGCCCTGCCCAAGCTGCCGGCAATAAACCTTTCTCTACATAGATTTCCTTCCCTTTTTGCAGAGCTTCTAAAACTCCTGTATCATACATCTCTACCCCTCATTTTTTTGGTCCGTATACCTTTGCTTGCCCAGATTGGAATATCACTTCTCTTCCTTCTAGTGCTTCGTATATGCCTGCTTCTGCATAGCTCATTGTTTGGCGTAGTCCAATACCTGTATAGAAGGTAATCTCTTGTAGTATCTCATTCCTTTCTCTCATAAAGATATAGTGATAGGTGCGGATTGAGTCTCCTATGTTTCCTATTCTGAAGTAGTATAGTCCCGACTTAACCCCAAAGTCCCCTATTTTTTCCGCCATAAAGCTACCTCCCCACATATCAGTGGAAAGGGGAGCTTTGTCGTGCTCAACTATCCAGTCTCTCACTATTCCATCATTCTTAGTATAAATACCTGTAACATCAACTCGTGTTGCACTTAAAGAAAGGGAGTATGGTATATTGACTTTGCTTACATCATCTTGCTGCGTAGCTTCAAATATTAAGCCAGAAGTAAACATGAAGTATGGTATCAATATACATAGAGTAAGTATTTTGTAGTTTCGTAGGACTAGCTTTCCTCCTAGTATAATAGCCGGGGCTGAAAAGATTAGGGCAAGGTGATAGAATCTTGTGGCGTTAAGGATTCGGGTAAAGCCTGGAGCAAAGATACATAAGATAATCAGCCCCCCACTAAGGCAAAACAGGGCGAGATACTCAGGACTATATTTCCTCCAGTTAAGTAACAAATATATACCACCAATTATCAACAGCAATTGAGTAATATATTGTAGTATTCTGAATATCTTCCCGGGAGTGTCTACTTCCATAAAGTCAAGTCCTAGTGCAACTTTCATCGTAGGCTCATGCTGTGTCCAGCTAAACTTTCCAATTGGAGCAATGCCTGTAGTGTCTGGGGTAGGACTTGATGTTAAATGTTCTGCCTGTGAAGTTATTCTACCTGTTATTTCATGTAGTGGTACTCCTCCAGCAACCAGACCATAGAAAGGCACAACAAAAACTACAATAGCTAGTATTGTTAGTGCCAAATACTTTAGAGAGGTTTTTACTTGGGCTTTAGTAACATGTCTCAAAATCAGTAGTATTGGTATAGCTCCTAGCAAGTAATATACCACAGTAGCCCCCATAACATAGTGGGATACTGCTGCCAATATTGCTAGGCTGAATATGGCTAACATTTGGTATGAAGTCTTTAGCCGTGTGTCGGTGTTGACAAACATAAATAGACATAGAACTAAGAAGAATTCCCCTACCTCTTGTTTAGCTATGCCAGTTAACTCAAGGAAAAATGTTGGCACTGACATAAAGAAGAATACAGATAAGAAAGCAGGCTTGTTGCCTATAAACTTTTTAAACATAAGATACATAATAACTGGAATGAATGCTAGAAATAGGGGACAGACAACCTTAAATATCCATTCAATATCTACATGGAATAACTTTGCTAGGTAGGGTACAAAAACGGAGACACTCATAGCAGCATTGTAGGTGTATGGCAGGTTGTAATCCCAATAACCATTCTCAAAAGTAAGGTGAGCATAGTAATATTCGTAGTGAATATCTGTGCCGACCAAATATGGAGAAATTAAGGTAACATGGTATAACAATCCAAGACTAATTGAAAATATTAAGTACGGATACACTTTTTCAGGTATCTTATCAAAGGCAACTAGAGCAACAGCAAAGCATATCAGCCCCAACATAGTATATACAATAGGGATACTTTGCAGTCGTCCACCTAGTATTGCCAGCGTTAGTATAATTGCTGCCAAGCAGTACCCTAGAGTTTTATAGTGTGATTTCACAGATTTTCGCCATCCTAATTATCTTCCCAATTATTGCGGTTGTTGATTGATGCAGGTAATATTGTGTAAGTATCACTTTCCCACCAATACTTCTCATATAATCAGCCCCAACAAATCCCGCATTCCAATCATCCCCATGAACCAATATACTAGGTTTATACTTCTTGATATTATCGGTAGGGTCAACTGTTTCTTGCCTTACCGCCAAATCAACATAATCGCAATGCCGGACAAGAGCCAATCGTTCCTTGAAGGGTATCACAGGCTCTCTTTTATAAGCCTTAATCCCCTTGTTCGTAATAACCCCGACAATCAGATAATCACCAAGCTCTTTAGCTTGTCTCAAGGCTTCCTGATGACCAAAATGCCACAAATCCGCTGACATAAAGGCGTAAACCACTATTCCCTTGTTTGCCATTTTATCCTGCTCCATACATAATCATAAGCATAGAATATCCAATATTTATTAAGAGTATAAGTTAAAGTAATTACTGTCATTTGTTGTAAGCTCCCGGTTACTGCAAAGGATATGATTCCAAGCACAATATTAGCCAGCACAATCTCATAAAGGAATATCCTGGCAAATGACTTCCACTTGGAGCCATCTAACCATTTTGTCCATAGCCAAAACCTATCTTGCACATAATACCCAAATATAAATACCCCGTGATGCAATATTGTAATCAGTGAAGTAGCGAATAAACTCTTAGTAAATGCATAGGTGATTATAGCCAATACTGCTACTCCCATAACACGCCATATAATAGATTTGGTTAATGACCTTTTGTGACTTTCCTTGAATGTTGGATATCTCCATAGTACTGCTATTTTCATTGTTTCTTTTCCTGTTCTCTTGAACTCCATAGTCTTTTGCCCACTATAGCAATAAGCTCACATCCTGCCCAGCTAATATAGAAATAAAGATAAATAGGTAGGCTATAAGTTAAAACAGCAACTAGCAACATGGGAATAGATAGGGATTGAATGTTGACTCCAACTATGTAAACTAATCGCCATAGACCTTTCGCCTTAGTTCTGTAAATGTTGCCGGAGTTGGGAAAGGCATAATCCCCCTCAGAAATTAAGAGGGCATTGCCAGCATGTAGTAGAGCAAGAGTTAATCCCAAAGAAATCATGGATATGCCGATGCCAATAGCAATAGGAATTAGCATACCCATTATATCGTCACAAACCCTATCAAGATACATACCCTGCTTTGTGGTAGTTTTTGTGGCTCTAGCAACAGTTCCATCAACAAAGTCCAATAAATCACGAATGAAAAAGATTATAATTGCTATAATTGCTAATGTGTAATTGCCTGTGGCAAATATAAAGCATCCAGCAAGTCCAGCTAGAAATGCCATAACTGTAATTTGGTTTGCAGAGATTCCCAGTCTCAGTGCAAACCAAGCAGGGTAAACAGCAGAGACACGCATAATATAATAGGATGAATAGGTAGCTTTATCCTCTATATGCTTTTCTTCAGGTAAACTATCCCTGATTTGGGTAAGTGTCAACCTATGCTTCATTGCATCTCTTCCTAAATATCAAGTCTGATTTTATAGTTGAAGAGGTGCTTACCCCTATGAGAACCCAGTACAAAGCCCCAAACTGGGTCCAAAGGTAGTGGTCCCAAATGCACATAGCCATAACAGCTATCCAAGCATATTTCCACTTAGTTTTTATCACACAATAAACTGTAACAAATAACCAAGCAATACCGGCTATTGGTCCTATTTGATGAGATATTATCAGAGGAATATTATGCACAATCTGACCACCAACAGTACTCAAGGAATATCCATAGCCTAAAATGCTGGTACTTTTTAACCTCTCGACTATAACTTCCCAGCGTCCTGAGGTCATTGTCTGCACTGTTCCTCCATCTATTCCTCCATTACCCTTAACAACATCCATTAAGGCAACTACATTCAGGTTTCCCTCATATAATGGGATTAGATAACCCAATACAGCCCACAATCCCACTAATCCTACTAACACTCCAGACACTATGAGAAAACGGCGACTGAAATCACGCCGAACAAGAACAGCGATACCCAGTATACCTAGTATAAACACCGCCTCTAATGCACCTATAAAAAATACACCAACAAGAGCTACCATAATTAATGCCCATTGCCACTTACCCCGATTCACTAATGTCCCGAATATCAGGAAACCAGCAGATGCACAATAGTTCGTAAGGAGACCACCGGAGGGTACTCCAGGATTAAGTATTCCAAGAATCACTGCAATTACAGCACCAAGACACACAAATGGTATCAGCATCAAAAATATGTCTTTACCAAGACTACGAGAGACTACATAGGCAAAAAACAAAGCCCCACCCATAAATAAAGGGGCGACTTTATTCCCCAGAGATTCGCCATTAATAAACCCTGAAAGCCCCATTGATGCAACTATAACAAGAAGGGGGATAAATATTTTCTTATCACCCCAATCCAACTCTCGCCAGTGATTACGAATGAATAATAGAACTGCCATTATCCATATAGCAGCCCCGATAGCTGGCAAGAATAGAGTTGCCATACCACCAATAGAGGTTACTTCAGTAAGCCATAGATTATGTATCGGGAATAGAGCCAAACCTACCCCGATAATAATCGCCCACCTTTTATTAGCCTTTGCTCTTTTTTCTACCTCCATTATATAGCCTTTAATGCATCCAAAAACCCAGGGATAGATTCAATTAGTTTTTTAACCACACCATCACCATCTCTCACTAATACAGAGGCTTTGTTTACCCGGTAATCATAGTGGAACATAATATCAATACAAGCAGTATCACCCCACACCCAATCAGCAAAGTCACGATAATCCATATCCAAACCCACTTCCATATCGGGATAAACCTCATAATACTTGTAGAATACCCGACTGGGAAGTTCTTCGCCTTGAACCGGGTGTGTTTTCCTTATTGTCTGTATTCCCTCAGTGTATTTCTTGGTTGCCCTGATACAATCCTCTAAAGAACGAATAGCAAGGATATTGCCACGAAACTCATTGCCCTTTTTAATCCTAGTCATTCTTCCCTCCTTTTTTCAGTGCCTCACCCGCGAAAAACTGCAAATCTCTTTCCCCCATATCCAACTCCTTTAATAAATCCATAAAGTCTGGGGTAATCAAAAAAGGCTTTAGCAACTCATCTTCTTTGGCTAAAGGATTCTTCTTTAACCTTTCCTTCAAAACACCTTCTATTGCCCTAATAGTCTGTTGCCTAACTGCTCCTATCCCAGCCCCTCCTCCCATAGCGATAAGTTTTTGAAGTAAATTTGCAGCAATCGCCAGATTCCTATCACCTCCAGCAAAAGGTTTTTTACCGATTAATACTTTTAATCCACGCCTAAAATCCTTCACCTTGCTCATAACCTTGTCCTCCTACTTTTCCCTGAACGCCTATTATCAGCCCTCGCCCGTAACTTCCTTGTGCGTTCACTTACTTCTGACCTTTCTGGGTTATCACTCTCGGTAGGTTTTCCCTCATCAATATATCTTGTCTCATCTTTGCCCTCATCAATATACTCATCGCCCTCTTTCTTTTCTTCCTTTGGGGTTCGCAAGGCATACATAGCCAAAGCACAGAATATAGCCATACCAAAAGATGCAAAGAATAAGAAGTACCAAGTGTCCCAGTCATACACTGACATTGTATAGCAATATCCGCCCATTATTGCCCAAAACATAACGCAAGGGAAACCCAACATCATATTCCTAGTTTGAAACATTACCCAAGTCAAGGCTACGGCTATTGCTAATAGTGCATATAACATATTTACCTCCTTATGGAATTGGGCTTCCGAGTTTGTCTATAAGATACACTACTCCAATATGAGTAACTACTATCTCACCAGCTATTTCGTTAGCAGTAGCGGCTATCCTTCTTATCCTCATGTGAAATTCATCGGTAGAGATTATAGGGTCGCCAACATCTATATCGTAGTCTATGATAAACTCAACATGATATGATTGGAATTGTGGCGCAAGAGCACCAGTGGCAGTTTCTACCTCTACATCATTGCTAGTAGCAGGAACTATATCACCATCCGTAAAGTGCTCCCATGATAACTGTATGTTAAAGTTCTTTGTGTCATTAGCATCACTTAAATAACAATGCAAGTGGACTAAAATATTACTTTCTCCATCCCACCTATGCGGAATATGGTTCTCAAGGAATAGTTCCTCATTATCAGCAGCATAAATAGGCAAACTATATCCATGTATTACTCCCCTTGTAATTTGTGTGGGCTTACCCTGTGCCGTAATTGTTGTATAATCTAAATCTGGTCTAAGCTCTAAGTAAAGTTTAGAGTCGCCTTCAAGTGTAATCACATACCCTTCAGTCATATAAATATTTCTAGGGTAGGCATCATCAAGCATTGGCTCACCAGGAAAGCCACACCCAACAAAAGTAACAACTAAAACTAGTGCCAACACTAACAATGCTTTCTTCATTCTAAATTACATCCTCTGATACTGCACTAACATAAGAGATATACCCCCCCCTAATCATTCCCGGAACCAGTTTCTCTACCTTCCCCTTACTAACCCCGCTTGTTTGGCTTATCTCATCAATATCACTAGTTCCCTGAGTTTCCAATGCCGTGAGTATCCTAGATTTGGGGTCGCCGCCAAATTCTTGAAGCTTGTTACGTCCCTCCTGCGTCAACCTGAACGTTGCATTGGGGGGGATGCCCTTTCCCTTACCTCGATTGAAGAATCCCATTTTATTCCTCCTTATTTAATAGCGGGCAATAAACTTATCAATCTTTACCATAACATTCCTAATATTATTCAATTCGCTTACCCATATTATTAATGTTTTATAACCATACTTTGCATATACCCTAACACGACCTTCGTTAAGCCGATATGGTTTTAATTTCTGGGTATGCCAATAATCACCAAAAACTTCAATAATTAATTTCCTACCATTAGCATTGACAATATCGGGATTTAGTCCTTCTATTATTAAAGAACCATCGCCTACGAACTTCCATTCCTCAGGATATTTCGCATTTAACAATTCAAGGATAGTTGCTTCTGGTTTATTAGGGTGTGCACAACAAGCTAATCTAAGCCTGCGTATTTCACTATCTCTATATTCTGCATCTTGCCATTTACTTTTATGGCTTTTACTCATTCTAACCCTTGTTTCCTCATTATGTTTATGTCCGAGAGCATATGTATTACCAATGTTAGCTTCGTGCAATTTTATGTTAGCTTCTTCTGATAGAGTTTTACCAATACGAGCAAGCCTCATTTTCAGCTTTGCTTCTTCTGTGTGATGATGTCCAAGCATGTTTTTATTACCTTTCTTTATTCTTCCTATTTTAGCTTTTGTTTCCTCAGTATGATGTCTACCTGTGCTACTCAGACGCAACTTGGCCCTGGTTTCTTCACTAGGTACTCTACCTAACGAAGCCAAGTGCAATTTAGCTTTAGTCGCATCCGTGTGAGGAATACCAAGACGATATTTATTACCTAACGAAGCTTTACCTATCTTTGCCTTATGCTCTTCGGTAAGAGTTTTCCCCATATGGCTTCTACTGATTTTAGCCCTTGTCTCCTCACTAAGTCTCCTACCTATGCCGGCTTGACGCATTTTAGCCTTTGTTTCCTCAGTTCGCTTCTTCCCTAAGTTAGCTTGGCTAAGTTTAATCTTATGTTCCTCAGTAAGGTGTCTTCCTAAATTAGCCTGAAGTAACTTAGCTTTATTTTCCTCGGTAAGTATTCTACCCATTTTAGGCCTCCACGCTTTTTAGTGCCGTTCTCATTTGGGGTGCACTTTTTGAATTAAATATCAGGAAATAACAAGGGTATGTTATTGCCCGCTTCCTTCTAACAAATGCTAACTCTTTTAATGTCGCCAGTATTTCACCTTCACCCATATCACCATAAGTTTCTATGTAATTTACCAGTTCGTCATATTTAGTCATCCCTTCGTTAAGAACAGTTAAAACAACCCTCTCCTCCTCGGTTTCTGGGATATATTTAGGTTTTCTAACTACAATCAGTCCATCGCCAAGATAACTTCTAGGCTTGCCTGCATCTACCGCTATAGGGAAGGGTCTACCAATAGATAGTAAAACCATCATTCTTTTGTCATACTTTACCTTTTGAACCCAAAATACAAACCCCGTCTTATTCACTTTTGGACTTGCACGAGAACATATTACCTTCCAGTCAACCCACGGCAAACAAGTGAACCTATCCAAGTCCTCCACTTGCTGCGTAGTACCCAATATTAGGCAATCTAAATGTCGCTTCTCTTTAGCGATACCACCCATTGTCTTGTTCATAGGGTTGTGTGGCTCCCGTTTATAACAATATCTCCAATACTCAGTTAGATATAACACACTGTTTTTGAGAAGCACCCTGCCCTCTTTCGTTACCCAATCATCAGCAGCTTTTTCCATAACCGCACCAAGTTCAGCTATACCCACACCTTTAGCCACCGCCCTCATACGAGCTAAATCTTCCGCCAATACACTTTCATTAAATAACCCGGCATATTCACCATATAATTTCCTCGGCTTCTCATCCCGCATTATCCTCTTCCACGGGAAATACCGCTTTAGCGTATAAGACAACCAATTCCCAAATAAGTCCTTGCCTGCTCCTGGAGGACCAACAACAAGACACAACCCCCATAATTCATTAAAAAGGTTGTAAAGTATTTTTGCTTGATTTGTTTCTTCAGGAGTAAGACCTTCGGCTAGTTGAACACTAGCTTCATCTTCATATCCTTTATTCTCATCAAACAAGTCAGGATCAGCTACTCTAGTCCTTGTAATAGTCATCTGCTCCCTTTCCAAAATCATCCTCACCAGCTTTTGCTTCTGTTTCGGCAAGTGCTAGGTCTATTGCCCTATCAAGGTTTTTGCCTTCCCTCGACTTCTGCCACTGTGCCACACGATACATATACACTTCTAGTAAGTCTGGTGGTGTAGGCTGCTTCTTATTGTATAACTTTTCATACTCATTACTATCTTGTCGGTAAAGGGCTATTTCAATGCTATACTGCCACTGTAGACTAATAAGGTCAAGTTGGGGAAGTAACCTAGCCTGTAATCTATCAATGATTGTCATCTCCCGTATCTTCTCACGGGTTGGGTTGAAAGCGTAATCTATAACCTTGTCTATCGCCCCCGCAGATACTTTTACTTCTTCAACATCTTCCCTTTTTTCTTCTATGGGTTTATTCCGCTTTAATTTTTCAGCGTTTATCTTAATCTTATCTGGCATTATTGCCCTCCTACTACACCCGAAGCCTTCATTATAGCGTCTAATTTGTCAGATAAATCGCCTATAGACGACACTATGGGCATAATCTGAAACAGAGTAACCGCTAATAAGATTATTATTAGCCCCAATCCAATATAGACAATCATAGGGTTAGGTCCTACCACCTTCCCTAATTTCGCACTAACACTCTTCAATAAGTCCACCAAATCAGTGCTTACTGTAGCAAGTGCTTTCATCACACTAGAACGCATAAGGTCTCCCAGTGTGGCAGGATTAGCAATCATCTCTCTTGTAGGTCCTGTAGCCAACCCTTTCACCATCTTAGTAATAACTGCCTTCTTCTTGGCATCCTCAGTATCCTCTGCCAATGACTGAAGGAACTCTACGACATCCGGACTGGCAATCTTCTCCCGATGTGGACTTCGGTTAAGCATCGGCTCCCAATCACCCTCATTGACAATAGCCAGCCGTATTGTTTTCTGTAGAAACGCAGGAATAAACCCAACCCCAGGATATGGAACCTCAATCGTAGCCAATTCATTCAAAGCCCATGTGCGTTCTTCATTGGTTTGTGAGTTTTTTATGGTTACTTGACCACCTGCTTTTGGGGCAAGGAAGAAGTCTCCACCGCCTCCCTGTTGAGCCACTAGAACTTGAATATTGTTCTTACAGGTTTTAGCCCATTTCCACTCATAGTACACCACCATAAGTACAAATAACACAAATAAGTAAAGGCCAATGTGCCACGGCATAAAATATTGTGCTTCAATAAGTCCTGCCTCAGTCATAAATATGCCTCCTCTTTATTCTTTTATAACCCATCTCTTTTGGATATTCTTCTACGCAAGCGAGCTATACTCTTTTCGTGTCCTTGTCTCCTCGCTGAAGTTCGCAAAGCGTGAGTATCTTCCAAGCGAGAACCACGGAGCATACGGACTGCGCTAGATAAATCTCTCGTAGGGTAGCGTTTAATTTCAAAATCAAGGCCACTTAACATTTCCATCCCACGCTGACGAGCCTCATCTTCCGTTTTGCACATAGTAGCTGATATGAGATACGGCTTGCCCGTCTCATCCTTAGCAGCAATCCAATAATACATCCGTCTACTCATTTCCGCCACCTTCTACCCAAGCCCCTTAAAACAAAAAAGCCAATAACCACTACCACTATAATTATTATTGTTACCGGGGAGAAAAAATCCATTATGTCTTCCATATTTATACCTCAATCAAACACAAAAAGGGAACACTAAGTAAAATACCTAATGTTCCCTTCTTATACTGCCCGGGCATTATTTCGTCCTCCCGAGGCTCATCACCACGCTAATCATAATGGAGGCAGCTACGATAATTCGCAGTAAACTACGAAGTATCACCGAGCCGGTATCAGTTCCATCAATGACTGACGTAAGCAACTCATCAATGATAACAAAGGCTATAATGCCGATTACGACAGTTATTAGTCCTCTTACACTCACTTATATATCACCTTACCTTCGGGGGCAAAACTACCCCACTTAAAACACGGCTATTAGTCAAATGACAGTAACATTGACTACTACTTCGTCCTCCCCAGACTCATCACCACGCCAATGAGGATGGATGCGGCTATGATAATTCGCAGTAAACTACGAAGTATCACCGAGCCGGTGTCAGTTCCATCAATGACCGCTGTTAGCAGTTCATCTATAATCACAAAAGCGATTATACCGATGACAACGGTTATCAATCCTCTTACACTCATTAAGTATCACCTTACCTTTGGGGGCAAAACTACCCCACTAAACAAGTAACATAACATAAATTAAGGAAAAAGTCAAGTCCGGTTTAAGTTATCCCTTCCGCAGGTCTTTACCGTATCTCTTACGCTTGGTGCGGACAGCTTTCTTGGCTGCTGCCACTCTTTTAGCATGAGTCCAACCCGTGCTTTTCTTTGGCACTTTTCACCTCCTTTTTTATCTTATTGATGGACTAGATGAGTAGACCTTGAATTTATCTTTGCCTGCTCTTACCACTTTTGCCCGATGCCCTGTCCTATTCACATACCGCCTAACCTCTTCCGCCTTTTCCCTTGAAACACCCCTAGCGGTTTTGGGCATAATAGTGTACTTTACCTTTGGCACTTTTCACCTCCTTTTCTAAATAATCCCTCATAAAGTATATTAAACTCTCCTTTATTTACTCCATATCCTTTTCAAAACTTTGTACCCCCTTTTCTAAAATGTTTGAATATAGCCCAACCCACGCCCCCAATAGTTACAAGGATTATCCAAAGTGTAATATTATTAAATATCAATTCAATAATAGGATAGGCTGCCAATGTTACAGGGTTAATAACTTCTACCAGCCCTTCAAAAAAGGTCTTCATTGCCGGAGCTACTATAACAAGAAGAGCTATAGTTAGTATCGCCCAAACTATTCCACTACTTTTCATTATGAACTCCCGACCCCTCTCACGGCTAGAATTATACTTACAACAATACCTATAGACACGCACCAGCCCAGGTATTTCAAGATTTCCCAGTATCCCGTAAAGAACGAGTAATCCCACCAAAAAACAGACCACAAAGCCTGTATCCAGTCCCACACCAGAATGAAGAACCCCCCTATGGCTGTTAAGGGATTAGTGAATGAAGTGAAGTCAGGTCTCATTAGTGCGAAGAATGTGTCCACAAGACCCGTGCCGGCATACTGTTTCTCCAGGGTCATAGATATTATTGTGCCGAAGAAAAACAACATACATATCCCTACTACCCAAGTTGTTCTCAACTTTCCCTCCCCAATTGCCAGACACCGATGATAAATAACACTGTAAAAGCCATCATATACAGTGGCAGTAACTTTATCAAAGAAAATATTGCCAGAGATACAGCCAAAGTAATCACAGCAGGTGTCGGATGCCTTGATATAACGAAAACAATCGCACCTATTACCACGCAACCAAGTATCGCGGAGAGAAACCAGCCACTGGCTCTAGGCAATTCAAAGGCATCAAAGAGGTCATTCATTTGGTCATAAAGGGGCAAACCAGATAGACCTGTATAATCTGGACTCTGAAACCAACCAGTAGGCATTGTAGGGTCAGTAGGTTCATCTTCTGCAACTGCTCCAGCAGTAGTTGTTGCCATAACTTCAACAGTAGCAGTATAGTTCCCATTATCTCTACCAATGGCTACAATGTAATAGGTATGTCCAGAAGTCAAGCCCGTAATGGTACAACTTCCTAGCGTGCCAGTATAAGCGTGAGTGCCCGCAGTCTCATTTGCTGGATAGGTAACTTCAGAATACCTAACCATAGTATTGGTAGTGCCAACTCCTTTAGTCCAAGTAAGCCCTACTGTTGTAGAGCCAGGATAAGCCTTGAGATTTGTGGGGGGGTTAAAGTCAACTAAAGTAGTAAATTCTATCTCACCAACACTTGTTACTGTGCTGTGGCCGTTCCTGATTTGTGCCCTATAGAAGTAACCAGTATTAGCAACAAGACTGGCTATATCAACATAGGGGTGCTGACCAGTAGTATAGGTATTCTCAACCCAAGCTGTCTTTGTGTCGTATAGTTCAAAGTTAGCTGCTGTTTGAGTTGTAGTGCCATAGCCAAACCTTACATCGCAAGGCTCACCGCCATCATCAGTTACTATAGAATTAAGCCTTGCAGTAGTCTTGGCTACATAGGTGGCAGCATTGGTAGTAATAGCTGGAGCAGTTGGTGGTGTTATGTAGCCACCAAGACTTATAGCATCGCCACTTAGAACGGCATATTCAGCCTCATCACCAGGGTCTATGTATTCACCAGTTACATACCAGAAACCAGCAAATCCGCTGAGGTCAGCCTCTATCGCACCTCCAACCCAATAGCACCCAATATAATCGCCAATCTCTACTGCTATGGAAACAGCTTTTGTTACCTTTGAGCCAGCAGTTATAGTGCCCTCAATGGCTTGACTAGCACGACATTTAAGAGTATCGCCATTTGTGGTGTAAAACGTCCCAACAATAACACTAGTCATATTAGAGTATGCCCAAATGTCAATACTGGTAGTTATGCCAGCAACAGTAGCAGGATGGTCTTTGCCTATGACCGTTCTAGCAGGATTAAAAAACGTAGCTCGGTCTGTAGCTTCAGCGCCAATATCAACTGCAGGAGAAGCTAATAGAGGAGTAGTAATTCCTCCTGCTAAGAGCATTGCTAAGAGCAAACCAATCAATAACTTCTTAACCATATTTATGCACCAACTCTAATGATAATATACTCTCTACAGGGATTCACTTTACACCCACAACCACACTTACAATATATCCTCATTTTCACTACCTTACTAACCAAACCTTATAAACAAATATCGCAACAGCCAAGAAAGTTATTACACCCGCTATAATCCAACTAAGTAACCCAAACCAAGCACCAGCCAGCAAAATAGGATAACCAACACCTAGACCAATCACTAAATGACCGCCAAGCGTTAGCAAGGAGACTACAAGAATGAAGGCTATGAAGGTTATAATCCCCCCAAACACATCTCCAGTCACACCAATCAAGCCTCCTGCATCGGTTAGTGTCGCAGCGATTTGTGCTCCTACCCTTGTTGTCCAAACCGTTTCCCCCTGTAATGCGTGGGTATAGTCCTCTTCTTCATACGAAGGCTTTTGAGAAACCTGCTCAAACAATTCTGGTCTAACCTCATTCAGATGGGGGATTCCAATGGAGAATATAATATGACCTAATGCGTTTAGCACTTCCCCTTTGTCGGCTATAGTTATTGTTAGGTCAATACCTATATCATCACCTATAATGTTGGCTTGCTCTATAACCCAAGCATCAAGGAATGAGTCTATTGCCCCCCCCCAATCTGCTACTACCAAAAGATAATCAGAATAAGGATTAGCACCAAAATCACCATATAGCCTAATAGTATAATCTGCTGCTCCCCATTCCAAAGTATCAGCAAGTGCCTTTGATAAGTAGATACTAGCAGGTCTATGTCCCCACGCCACACAACTTGTCTGAGCCTTGAGAACAGCACCATCAAGTAACCGAATGTAGAAGTATGATGCTGGATTTTCAGTAGGGTAGTAAGGTGTATATTCGTTATCATAGGTTAGAACAATCAGCCAATCACCAGTTGAGATATAACCGTTAAATACTTGAGCGCCAAGCACTTCAAAAATAGGTTCTCCCCAGATTTCAAACATAAAGTCATCATCAGCATCCCCAGTCCAAGTTATCCCACCATTGGCCGATGTTTCTTCCTGCCCATTGGCTTCGGCACCAGCAGTGCCATCAGAATTCCACCACACCGAGTTAGTTACATTCCCTGCTGTGGCTCTCACTACAATAGCATACATAGTAGAAGCCTCAAGACTATAAGGAGTTACATCAAAGGCATACCATACGCCAGCAACAGCATCAGTAAAGTTGTTGCCATTAAGTGTTCCAGAGGTTAAGTCAACTCCACTAGGGTCAGTGGCAGTAGTCTTCCTAATGCTTACCGTTACTGTGCTAGGGCTACCTTCTCGGTATAATAAAAGCCTAACAGATGTTACGGAATGAGCCTCAGTGCCAGTAGTAAAAGTTTGTGCTCCCCATATATTCCCGTAAAGCTCAACAGCCTCATCATTACCAGCAGAATATCCTTCATACAACTGAGCATCAGCAGCTAAAACTGGTAAAACTGGCATAAGAAAAGAAGCCAGTAACCCTACTGCTAACAGACCGGCTAATATCTTCTTAATCATTTACACGCCTCGGTTTCCTTGCTTGTCTGATTAGTCTAATAAATGCAACAGTTCCCATAATTATCCATATGGGGAATAAAACTACTTCAACCCATTGTTCCCCAAAGGTGTTGATTGTTACTAGACATTCCCCTCCATTGAAGAATGCCAAGAAAAACACAATCACCATATTTACTGCTATGACTAGAAGAAAACCTACAGATACGAAATCAAAAACCTTCATTCTCATCCTATGGACTCACCTCAGTAGCCAATACCCCTACTGCTAACAGACCGGCTAATATCTTCTTAATCATTATTTAGACCTCTTTTGCCTCTTTCGTGGCTTTTTCCAGTCACGATGCTTACAATGCGGACATTCCTTCGGATTCAGGACCCGAGGGAACCATTTATATCCGCACTTTTCGCATTTCAACTCAGTTATTGTTCTCATATTATTATACTATCATAATAAAATAACTTTGTCAAGCACACAAAGAAAGCCCCCAGTGTTTTATGCTGTGGGCTTCTATTCAAGTAGCCTAATGAATAATCGCTTCAATTTATTGCCTCATCCCCCCCAAAGTAGTCGGTGGGGGGGGATATGGTTTAGTGGTTCGCCTAATTTGGGGCTTTTTAGGTTTCGGCGGATATTCCATAGCCTCCGCTTCTGATACACCAAAGAGGTCTCCAGTATCTTCCTCTTCTGGCACACTAAAGAGGTCTTCATTATCTTCCTCTTCTGGTAAGGCAACCCCCTCTGTACCCATTACATCTTCCTCAGTAACATCAAGTATGTCGCTAAATCCATCATCCCGGGGTTCTACTTCTTCCTCTGCCTCTTCTACAACCTCTAGCCCCGGCGGTGTGATAGGCTCTCCTTCTTCTGGTGGTGATACTGGCGCGGGAACGGCAACTAATCTCCCATCCGGCATCCTGACATATCTTGGTGTTGTCATCTTATTCTCTCCTCATGGTCTAAACCCTTTTAATGTTGTCATATAATCATAATGAGTAAGCCGTTTGCCCTTACGCTTCGGCTTCTTTTTACTAATCCTTGCCCGGCTAACACCCCGACCTGCTAACTCACCAGGGAATGTTTCTGTGTCTATCAAATGCCTATCAATGCCCTCACCAATTGACATCCCCTTTGTGGGGCTTGGTATCCTTTTACCCACATCAGTTTCTAATCCCTTGCCAGCAAATGCTATCTGAGTTCCACCGGCAGTAATAAAAGCATCTACTATCCCTAAATCTATACTAACATCTTTAGGTATCAAACCTCTAGGCTGTCCTATCATCTGGATTGTCTCTTGAGGCGTTCTGCCTAACCTTGCACCTTCAGGTGCTACCCCTCTTGGTAGTGTCATAGGCTTGTCAACATCGTAAGGCGGTGGGATAAACTTCCAGTATAGCCCCATCTTGAAAGCATAAGACCCCATAGGGATAGCTTGAACCCTACGCCTTGGCTCACCCTCTAAACCTAGAATAATAGGTGGTAGTAGGACAGGCGGTGGCACAGGCGGTGGCACAGGCGGTGGCACAGGCGGTGTTATTATTGCCGGCACTGGCGTAGGTGTTGGAGTTGGAGTAGGTGTTGGCGTGGGTGTTGGAGTCGGAGTAGGCGTAGGTGTAGGAGTAGGCGTCGGAGTAGGCGTAGGGGTAGGCGTAGGGGTAGGTGTGGGTGTAGGAGTGGGCATAGGTGTGGGCGTAGGGGTAGGTGTGGGTGTGGGTGTTGGAGTAGGTGATATTATTGTTATAGGCGTAGGTGTTGGCGTGGGTGTTGGCACTGGCTCTACTACAGGCACCACTTCAGGTTCAACTACAGGCTCAACTGTCGGCTCTATAATCGCTGGCTCAGGCACCACTTCAGGTTCAACTACAGGCTCAACTGTCGGCTCTATAATCGCTGGCTCAGGCACCACTTCAGGTTCAACTACAGGCTCAACTGTCGGCTCTATAATCGCTGGCTCAGGCACCACTTCAGGTTCAACTACAGGCTCTATTACAGGCTCTATTACAGTAGGTGTAATAGATGGTATCAATGCTGGCGGTGGTGTGGTTGACCATCTTGGTATAACCTGACCTGTCTCTGGTATCGTCTCATACCAGTGATATATCTGTGGCTCTGCTGCTTCTAGTGCTGCCAACTGCTCTGGTGTCATAGTCTTTGTTGAAGGTGCTACTGGCACTCCAGCACTCATACCCCAATGAACTGCCTTTGGCAGTGTTATTCCTGCCATCGCTAATTCCCTAGTTAGTGTTTGCGTTTGCGTTAATGGCAAGGGTATTAGTATCTTGACAGCAGTTTTAGTGGGTATAGTCAAAAACCACTCATCTGGTGCTGCTTGGATTACACCAAAACTAGGTGTCCCTGCTCCAAACATCTGTGGCGTGAACTCACCATACGTGGCACTGGTAAAACCTTTTATCCCTGTGTATTGAGTTATAGGTATCTCTGGCTTTTTAGGGAATAATGGTGGTCTAGGGGGACTTACAACAGAAGGCTCATAAAATGGTGCATCTACGCCTGTCATATAACCACCATAGCCACTTTCGCCTAATACCTTACCCATTTCAGCCAGTGGCAACTGCCTACCCAATGTCGCCATCCTAGCGTGGACTTCAGTAACCCTTTGTAGTTGTGCTAACTGAGCAGGCGACATTGACATTCTAGGGACTATGCTTTCTAAAGCTAGGCTTGTGTTTTGATATTTCAAGGCAGCAACCTGTAACTGCTTCAAAGTAGCGTTATAAGCAGCAGTTCCTGGCTTCATTGTGCCTAACAGTTGTCTAGCCCTAGCGACATCATCACTAGAATTGATTACAGCGTTTATTGCTTTTGTGGCTACTGAATCACTAACAAAAGGTGATAACCTTTGTAATACCCATTTGCCAGGACTTGTCAGTTTCAATACACCAGTAGCCAACTTGGTAACTGGTGGTATCCAAATTGGTGAGGTTATCAAGGCAACATTGATGGCTGTCAGTGTCCATTCTAAAGGCGTAATATCCGATACTTTATATTCAGGATATGTAGCCCTCAATGCCGGTAGTCCAGCCCTAGTAGCCATCCCTGTCAGTTGTGATGCCACAGCAGTAGCACCACCATAAGTCTGTGAGTAAGTCTGGCTGGCTTTAATCCTCATATCCTCTGTCGGCTTAATGCCCTCAGTCTCTAAAGCCTGTAGGTATTGAGCAACATAAGTGTCGTGTGATACTGCTGGCTGGTCTTTACTTAGCCACGCTGAATTAGCTTCCATATATTGTGCTCTAGCTACCTCATCTTCCATAACATCACCACCCAAATCCCATCCTCTGCTGTTATAGTATTCCTTTAGAAACTCCGCCCTAGCCCCCCATCCCCTATCTATGCTAGGTGCTTTGATAGCTAGAACAGTAGGGATATTCTCATATTCCCAAGTTGATCCACCACCAGGATACTGCTTTACACCACCAGGTTGAGTGCGAGCACTTTTAACATCACCATATTTTGCCTCATAGCTATCTATCAACCCACTGATAGTTAGGTTAGGATTAGCAGCTTCGTATTCGTCTAATGTGGGGATATAATCAGGATCGCCCATTCTCGCTGCTTGCTCTTGACCGGCAGTATAACCAGCATACTCAACCCCTAGTATTTGAGTTGGTATAGGCTTTAGTGCTTCGTCTATTTGTGCTTGCGTAAAGCCAGCAGTTAGTAGTGTGGATTCACCAACTTCAGGATAGTCGGCGATATACCTTTTAATGTCATAGCCTATAGGATATTGTTCTTTTAATACTTCAAAGGGATAACCAGTCCCTACAGGTGCTTGTAATACAGCATAACCACCTAAAGTCTCAAAGGCAGCCTGTTGCTCATCATAGGCTACTCGTTGCTTTGCTATTATTCTATCCGCATCAGCAAATCCACCAGCTACTAAAGCAGCATATACATCAGGTGAGCTAGTCTTTAATTCATCTAATTGTGCTTTGTTAATCCACTGGCCATCTGGTAACTTCTTATTAGTAGCTTCAAACTCTGCTATTGTCTGCACTTGTGCTTCTGCTTCTGCGGCTATCCTATCTTTTCCAGCCAAGTATGCTTCATAGCCTCTCGCGGGGTCAATCAGAATCTTAAATAATTCAGGGGTTTCCGTCTTGATTCTTTCAAGGTCTTCCCTGGTGAAATAGGTCTGTCCATATAGGTGAACTATTTCTCCGCTTTTAAGCTTTGCTTGAAACTTGTCATACTCTGCTTGCCTTTTTTTAAGCTCGGCTAGGTAAGCACTATATCCTCCAGCAGCTAGGATTCTATAGAGGTCAAGGTCAGTCTTCCTCATCCCTTCAATAGTAGATGCTGAAAGGAACTCTGTCTCAGAGATATAAATAGAGCCTGCTTGGATAACGCCCCACGCAATCTGCTGGTTGAATTTCTCTTCACCTGATAATGCTTGGTATGCCTCATACTCCTCACGAGTGAGTTCCGGCATAGGATCTGGCTTAAAAGGCAGAGGCTCTGGCTCAATTACTTCAGGTGGGACTTCCTCTGCCATTCTCCTTGCTTCAGCTTCTGCTTTAGCAATAGCTTCGGCCTCTGCTTTAGCTTGAGCTTCGGCTTCAGCCTGTTCTCTAGCTAATCTAGATGCTTCTCTTACTGCAGCTAATTCAACAGCTTCTTGTTCTGCTGCAACTTTAGTTTGCTGAGCCTTGGCTGCTGCAGCCTTAGTAGCTGCATCTGCTGCAGCAATAGCAGCAGCATCTCCTGTAGCTTTGGCCCTTGCTGCATCAACTGCCGCCTGGTATGCTGCTACAGCTGCTTCTTCAGCAGCTTGAGCAGCTTTTGCCTCAGTTGCCACCTGAATCGCCATAATCTGAGCTTGAGCCTCAGCTTTAGCTTGAGCTTCGGCCTCTGCTTTAGCTTGAGCTTCCCTAGCTAGTCTAGAGGCCTCCCTTACAGCCGCAAGTTCCCTTGCTTCTTGCTCTGCTTGAGCTTTAGCTGCTGCATCTCTAGCTTTAGCTTCTGCTGCAGCCTTAGCTTCTGCCTCTGCAGCTACCTGAACCGCGATAATCTGAGCTTGAGCCTCAGCTTTTGCTTCGGCTTCAGCCTGTTCTCTAGCTTTTCTTGATGCCTCTTCCCTAGCTAGTCTAGCAGCTTCCCTTACTGCTGCGAGTTCTATCGCTTCTTGGTCTAATCTAACCCTCTCAGCTTCTGCCTCTGCCTGAGCTTCTACTTCTAATCTAATCCTCTCTTCCACATCCCTTGCTTGAGCTTCTGCTTCTGCTATAACTCTTGCTCTATCCACCGCAGCAGCTGTTTCTGCCTCAGCTTTAGCAATAGCTTCTGCCTCAGCCCTTGCTCTAGCCGCCTGAGCTTCCCTAGCTAGTCTAGCAGCTTCCCTTACTGCAGCAAGTTCTATCGCCTCCTGCTTCGCTTGAGCTATAAGTGCTGCATCCCTTGCCTCAGCTTCTGCTCTAGTCCTAGCAGCCTCAGCCTCTCTTGCTTGCCTAGCAAGTTCCCTTACTGCCCTCAGTTCTTCTTCATTATCAGGCATATTTATCCTTTCCTAATATAAATATGGTATCTTTTTAGAAAGTGCATAACCCCACCCTGCTGAACTATCCTCACTAAATATCCAAGCCTCTTATAGCGTGATTTTAAACTATTAGCAGTTTTCTTGCTGACAAAAGAGTCTTTTAATGTGTATCTTTTGCCAGCGAAACTCCGTGTTTTCGGGATTTTAACGAAATCAGTCATTTTCACCATTTTTACCTCACAATACCAAGCGTTTTACTTTGCCATTTTCTTGATATTTACTGCCAGAATAGAGGCGTTTTACTCCGCCCCCTTTTGCCCTCACCATCACATATTTACGCCCACTTTTAGTTATGTGAATTATAGGACGACCAACCCTGCCATGATACATTTTACTCTTTTTTGCTCGACCTATTATCGCCATCACTTCCCTCCTTCCTTTATTTTCTTTGGTTTCTTTATGTTTCTTCTGCCTTTATTACCCACTATCACTTACCTCCTATGCTTTGACAAGCTTGGTTCATCCATCCACTTTGAGTTATGCCGTTCCCCATCCCTATCAACTAGTGTTAGACGATATTTATGATGATAATTAGGGTCATCGGAAATGTTTACTCTATTTATTTCTCGTTTAACTGTAGGGTTTTGCCATGAATATACCATATCGCCTACTCTATATTTTGGTCTTGTTGCTTTTCTGGTTCTTGCCATCACTTACCTCCTATTCTAAACATTTTAGTTCCACATACAGGGCATATTCCCTTCGTTGCTTTATTCTCGTTTTTCATTGTTACCTCTTGCGGATTCCTGATTTCCCGCTTGGCACGACACTTCACACAATAACCTTGCATTATTACTTACCTCCCTTTTTAGGTTTCATTGTAAAACGCCGACATTTTTTACACTCATAACGCTGACGATTACGAGGTCTGCCCGCTTTTCTTAACTTTACACTTCCACAAAAAGGACATTTCAACTTCATATGTGTATATATACACTATTTTACACATTTTGTCAAGTCCAAGAGTTAGCTTAACATAAATCATTCCTTCAAATCGGCAATCCATAGCTAATTTTGGGTACATTTTGATAATTTGTGATACCAAAGTATCATCCTTAAAATTATTTTCAAAAATAGTTGAAAAGGGACTTGACAAACCTTGACTATAGTATTATACTATGGTCAATATGATAGAAATAAATAAACTCCAATGCAAAAGATGCGGTCATAGTTGGGTTCCGAGACAATCAGTAGTAAGGGTATGCCCACAATGTCATAGTCCCTATTGGGATAAAGAAAGGCTAAATTCGCCACAGGAAATTAATAAGGATTAAGTATAGCTAATATATCAAGTCTAAAGGAGAAGGGAAATGAAAAAACAACAGGATGATACAATGACACTTAAAAGTACTGCCAATAAGGATATTCCACATAACATACTCCCTCCAAGCCTTGAAATGATGCATGAAATAGTAGAGGCGAACAAACAACATCAACTATTTGTCGCAAAACTAGAGCAATCAGGCATTACGATTGAAGAACTTTGCCAATTCATTGCCTCACATTTTAAAGAACTTGAAAATCAATACAAGGAACGAATAAAGGACTTGTTCCATGAGTTAACGATGCTCTCTAACGAACCACAAACACACTTATTTAAGAAAACCACCTATAAAGTAGAGTTGACTCTTCAAGATTGGAAATCACTACAAGATAGATATTTACAATAGAATAGCTAATATATCAAGTCTAATTAAAGGAGAAGGGAAATGACTACAACAAAAACTATTACTAAACTTGAGGAGAAACTAAATGGGGAATATGCCGAGTCCCTAAAGAGCCACAAACTAATGGTGGCAAAACGCAAAGAGGGCAAGAAAATCATTAAGCAATTGCCGGAAGGGTTTGCCGATATGAGGTGGTATGCCTTCCAAAAACTAGAGGACAACAAGTGGTATTTAGAAACTTGGGGTATGGAGGAAAAAGAAGCTGACGAATTTATCAAGAAGATCAAGGTAATGGGAATTTATGGCTTGAAATCCAGTTACAGAGCCTACAATAACTCTTGGCAATATACTGGGTCATTTGCAGTTGATGGCATTGAGATAGTTATCAAGATTGATGGCGGGAGCAAACCCCCAAATTGCCGAGTTGAGGAACATAAAGAGTTCAAAGAGGTCATAACCTATAAAGCTATCTGCGAAGAAACAGAGGAGGAATTATAATCCCTTCACATCCTACCTCTTAGTTCCGACTAGGGGGTAGTAGTAAGGGGATTAAATAAAAAGAAGGGTAAAATGGCTAAATATAAAAAGAAAACCGATTGGATTTGTAACCACTGTGGCAAGATAAATGATGTCTATGCCCGATTATGCTCTAGTTGTATGGAGAAAAAACAAGGTAACGAGAAGAGATTGTAATAGCTAGTATATTATAGGAGGGACGAAATGAACTACTACGAGAAATATAAGGTAGATGTGCCTGAAGGGATTAGTGGTGAGTGGAAAGTAGAGAAGTTCACTGTTGCCGAAAATGATATTGGAGCCATATCTTATGCTCTACACGGCAGACCCGTTCCACCAGGCACTTACACTCGCTTAAAGAAAGAAGGGGCTTGGGACCCTATGATGTCCGATACCCCTGCTGAAATTAGAGACCATATGGAGTTTATTCATAGAGCGACAGGAAGATGTCTGCTTAATGGACTAGGTTTAGGGGTTGTGCTAAAAGCTATCCTAGCAAAGCCAGGAGTAACACAAGTAGATGTCGTTGAGATAGAGCAGGATGTCATCAACCTAGTCTGGCCTACTTATAAAGACGGGAATAGGGTAGCACTCTATCACACTGATGCTTTCACAATACAATGGCCTAAAGACACTAGATGGGATTGTGCTTGGCACGATATATGGCCAGCACTCTGCACAGATAATCTACCTGAAGTTGCCAAGTTAAAGCACAAATATGCCCGTAAGGTAAAGTATCAAAAAGCGTGGATGGAGGAAGAGTTGAGGGATTATCGTAGGCGTGGAGGTTAAGTCATAGCTAGTATATTATAGGTAATTAAAAAGAGGTAAAATATGGACAACCTCATAGACAAGATAAAAAACCTAATTACTCCCACACCCTCTACTTCTGAGGAAACTATTACAGAGTTACAAACTAGAACCCAGAATCTAGAACATCAGGCTGACCTTGCCGAAACCGAAGCGAAACTACGGGGACGACTTGAGAAGGCTAAAAAGCGGATAAAAGCCGTGAGGAAAAACGATAGACGCTTACTTTACATCTTGGTGGGATTAGTATTTTTAGTTATTATCATCTGGATTTTCGCAGGGAGTTGCTAAAATGACGGAACTGGGGATAGCATACGAGAGCCACAGCAATAGAAATATAGCGATTGCTCTGACCGATCGCTATCCCCAGCCGACCATCCTGACAGGTTTTAAAGGGGAATTTTGTTGGGTAAAACGTAACATATTTTGCCAGGAGAACTACTGCCTGGGTTGTGAAATATATCAAAGGAGATACAAAGATGACCGATATTGAGTTGATAACACTAGCCCAAAAACGAGAGCGTAAACAAAAGGAGATAGAAATGATATTGTACTCCGGTAAAGCTAAGGGTATGACTAGGGAAGCAATCACTAAAGCCTGGCTGAAACTAACTAGGGAAATTGAGCCACTAGAAGCTACAGACTTTAGCGTAAATTGACAAAAGGAGTTGATAATATGACCTCAAATATTAAATGGTTAAAAGCCCGATGCCTTATATGTAACCGAAAATATGAACATCCCGAAAATTACAAGCCGAAAACATGTGGAGATTATGATTGTCTCCGCAAATATCTACACCCAGAACTTAGTATGGTAAGGAGGTAAGGGGTAATGGGGGGGACTAAGGCATTGGGTAAGATTAGATTTGAAATACGCAAAGGCAGTATAATCAATCTATTAGGTAATCCCTGGTTTATTTGGGAAGTACCGAATTGGTTAGCAACGCTTATTCGGAAAATTAAAACTAGTGGAGGCAAGGAGTAATTGTGAATGAGATAAAGAGACGTCAAAGGATAGTAAGGCGAAAGATGGTATGTAGTATATTATTGCAAGTGTTTGGTTTTGGGGGAATGTTTGTAGGTGTTGTAGGTATATGTGCTGAAGGCACAAAGGATGCTTGGGGATTAGGATTATTATTAGCAGTGGCACTTATTGTAGTAGGAATTGTAATGTTCTGGGTTGGTCTTGGAATACAACCTTACAAGGATTGGGTTTGGGAAGAGGATAGGGGGGGGGCTTTGGAAGGAATTAAAGGCTCTAGGAGGTAAGGGGTAATGAAACAGACAACAATATGGGATAACACAATAGAGGATTACAAGGATTATGGATTTAACATAGATACGCCGGATGACTTATTCTTGGAACTTTATTTCAAGGACAAGTTAATCGCCACTTTTCACCGAGATAAGATTACGCCCAATATACTAATAGATGGGTGCGAAAATTATCTAAAAAGCATAATGTGAGGGAGTTAATCGTGCAATTTATCTGTTCGGTGTGTAAGCAAAAAACCCCCCACTTCAAGGGGCTGTTGGACCACTACAAAGCTACACACACCGGTCTTTTGAAGCGGTACGAAATCAAACATATACTATCTAGGGTAACATTACTCGCTTATTCCCCTGATGCTAATACTGCAATAAAGGCTCAAAACTGGGAGAAAAAGGATTGTAAGATTAAGGAGATAAAATAATATGCTAAAATACTATTTGTGTCCTGATGGACAAAAAAGAGCAATTATGGAATGCTTGGAAAGATGCCCCCGACCAGAAGGAAGATGCTTGAGTTTGCCCACATTAGTTACCATCGGGCAAACAAGGATATGGTCAAGTAATCCTTCAACAACGCAATGCCTCAATCCAACAAGGATAGAATACCTGCAAATAAAATATGACTATGAAGTTGACCCCTTTGACCGGGCATTTGCACTATTGGGGACAAGGCATCACGGTAGACTCGAACAAGTCGCCAAAAAGATTGAGGGGCTAGAGGCTGAAGTAAAACTAAAAGGCGAAGTTTCAGGCATCCTGGACCTTCTGGAGCCTCTAAATGGAGGCGAGGAATATCGTTTAATTGATTATAAAACATTCGGGAGTTACGCTGTGGCCAAGCAGTTGGGGATAAAGGAACATGGCGAATATGACAGGTGGAAACTCGCTATGCAGTTGAATAACTATAGAATCATGGCCCAGGATTTGGGGTTCAATGTAGTTGAATTAAAGGCACAGATTACAGTAAGAGATGGTAATACATTTTCAGCCCGAAATAATAAAATAGATAAAAACCTTTACCTTTTGCCGGTAGAGATACTACCTGATGATGAGGTCAAAGAATACTTTACTGATAAAGCATACCAACTATGCCACGCAGTAGAAACAGACGCGCTACCTAATATGTGTAGTTATGATGATACTTGGGCTAATAATAGGCGATGTAAATCTTTTTGTGCGGTTGCACAATATTGCCCTGAAGGGGCAAAATTAAACAAGGTAAAATATGAGGGGAGTTAGTTCCCAGAAAGGAGTAAGGAGAAATAAAGAGGGATGAGTAATTTATGGGCTGGTCAATGGTATAGCCGTAATAGATTAGACGGAGTTACAAGGCACATACTTTGCGAAAATTGCTTGCCCGTATTGTTCAGAACTCGCAGGGCGTGTAGGGAGTTCATAAAAGATAAATACGGTTATATTAAAGATAGGGAGGATTTAAGAACAGAGCCGCACGGATGGCGATTACCAAGGGCTGTCAAGGTTAAAATAGAGGTTTTAGCCCCTATTAGTTAGTAGGAGGAGTATGGATAACTGGTATAAAGAATACGGAATTGAGAAGCCTTACTATGCGGATGATTATGTCTGTATAGTTAATGCTGACTGCCGTGAAGTTTTACCACGTATTCCTGATGAGAGTATAGACCTTGTGCTGACTGATCCACCTTATCCCGACCAACATCATGAATATGGAGATTGCGATATATCTTTATTGAATAACTTTGGTTGTAGGCAATTGGTATTTTGGAGTGCTAAGGTAGATTTCCCCCTAGATTATACTGCCATACATATTTGGGACAAGCAAACAGGCTTCGCCTCAGAATACGAGAGAATATTTGAAAGATGTGGTTATCGTAACTACAAATTGTTTAATGCTAATGTAATGAACTCTAGTTTAGCTGCTAATTATGCCTATGATACATTTTGGGGACATCCCTCACAAAAGCCACGCAAGCTAATAGATGCCCTTATAAACTACGCTAGCAAACAAGGCGATATTTTACTAGACCCATTTCTTGGCTCAGGCACAACAGCCTACTGTGCCAAGAAGTTAAACCGCAAGTGTATCGGCATAGAGATAAAGGAAAAGTATTGCGGGATAGCAGCAAAGCGCTGTAGCCAAGGTGTATTTAATCTTAATATTAGTTAAAGGAGTAGCAGGAAATGAAAAGCCTTATAATGAAATATCAGCAAGTGCTTGGAGACAGGCATACTTTTGACAAAAATGACCCATCTAGTATAAGGGCATTTGACCTTCGGCTACGAGAAGCAATAGGTAAAACAGAAGATATTAAAGTGGCTAGGGCTTCTCATAATATAATCAGGTCGGTGGAGGATGGTGAGGGGTTTTGCAGAATTTGCCACAGGAATTTACAGGTAGTTGGGGTAGGCAGGGTTAATGATTATCTAGCCTTGAGACACCCTCTATGTAAAGCTCCAATATGTCTTGAGTGTTCAAAAACCTGCCCTGATGCCTTTCACAAAGCCTTCAAAGAAGGAATCATAAAAGCATCTAGGGTTTATCTAGGTTAGGAGGAGTAGAAGGAAATGAATCAACAATATCCTGCATTAAAAGGACGCGACGGGAGAGAATATCAAAATGGTGCTATTTGTGATAAGGATAAGTTTATGCACCTTAGTGTAGATATGGGGCATACAACTATCTGTGGCAATATTCCCGATAAATTCCTTATAACGTATTCTGATGTAGAGATAACTTGCCCCGAATGTGTAAAGATACTAAAAGCAAAAGTTAATCCACCCCATCTTGAAGGGGAATAAGGAGGTATAGATGCTAAAAGAACAAGTGGCAGAATTACTTTATGCCGATGGTGATAATTTGCCTATTAATGGATGGCACTATCTCAACCACATTAGCAAAGATATTTATAGGCTAAAAGCAGGTCAAATCCTCAATCTCTTTAAGTCAGAAGTAGATAAATTGGCAGTGATGGATGATGAGGAACTAAGGAACCATTTAACTGTTAATGACTGCCTTAACTTATACGATGAAGAAGGGATAATAGGACTTGTGGAAAAAGTAAGAGACGTTTCAAGGGAAGCCCAGCTCCAGGACATCAAGAAACAACTATATGACTTAATGGGGGAGTAGATGATAATTAAAGCATTGGGTCAAACTATAGAGCACAACGGCAAAGTCGTCCTGGCAGTAAAGGATTTGCCTAAAGATTGCATGGTGCTGTTCGTGTCAAAGGAGACTTGGGCTGAAATAAAAGATACTGTGGAAATAGAGAAATAATTATAAAGTTTAACTATTAGAGGGGTTAGAATGAACAGAGAAGATGTATTTGCTACAGCAGTAAAGAAATGGGGGGTCGACTCTCAGGTATTTATGGCAGTTGAAGAAATGGCTGAACTCACAAAAGCTCTAGTCAAAATGCGTAGACAAGATTATCAGTGGGGTAATCCCTTGTTAGAACCTGCCAGGGAAAACCTAAAAGAAGAAGTTGCAGATGTGGAGTTAATGCTAGAGCAAATCAAATATATGTTTGAAATTCACGACATTTCGGATATTAAAGAGAAGAAGTTGCTAAGACTTGAGAGGTTATTAGAGGGGTTAGAAGGATGGATAAAGGAGGTATAGAGAATGAAAGAACAAGTGGCAGATATACTGAAAAGTAAAATGGCACTAGAGAAATGCGACCCAGATGTAATGCCCTATTTCACTGACTACTACTGGATACCCAAAGATGAGGTAGCCAACTTAGCCCAAGAAATCCTCAATCTATTTAAGGAAGTAGTAGATAAACTGACAGTGATGGATGATGAGGAACTAAGGAACCATTTAACTGTTAATGACTGCCTTAACTTATACGATGAAGAAGGGATAATAGGACTTGTGGAAAAAGTAAGAGACGTTTCAAGGGAAGCCCAGCTCCAGCACACCAAGAAACAACTATTAGACTTAATGGGGGAGTAGATGATAATTAAAGCATTGGGTCAAACCATAGAGCACAGCGGCAAAGTCGTCCTAGCAGTAAAGGATTTGCCTAAAGATTGTATGGTGCTGTTCGTGTCAAAGGAGACTTGGGCTGAAATAAAAGATAGTGTAGAAATAGAGAAATAATTGTAAAGCTTAACTATTAGAGGGGTTAGAATGAATAAAACAAAGATACCTTGGTGCGATTACACACTAAATCCAGTTAAAGGTTTGTGCCCTATGGCTTGCGAATACTGTTATGCCCGCAGAATATATAAGCGTTTTAAGTGGAATCCCGAAATAAGATTTGAACCTGAAATCCTGATAGATTTATCAGTTGTGCCTAGTGGGAGTAGGGTATTTATCGGTAGTACAATAGAGTTATTCCATAGAGATACCATTCAGTGGATGCCCTTTATTCTGGATTGTATTAAGCGTTCTCCTTGGCAAACCTCTATTTTACTGACAAAGCAACCCCTGGGCTTGGTCGGTTTTAATTTCCCCGATAATTGTTGGATAGGGGTAACCGCTACAGACCAAAGAATGTGGAATGAGGCTATCTGTGCCTTATCTCCTGTTAACGCAAAGGTTAAATTCATATCACTAGAGCCTTATTTGGGAGTAGTTGTCGCTGAAGGTGCTTATGATATATCGGAACTTGATTGGCTCATTATTGGTAGTCAAACTCAACCCACTAGACATCCTAAATATTCGTATGTAGAACCCCTAGTTAGAAATCACAGCATCCCCGTATTTGTCAAAGAACCTTTAGCAAGCCACTATGATATACATAGGCAGGAATTTCCAGAGGGGTTAGAAGGATAGATATGAAAGCCTGTGTTTTCTTTGAATGTAGTGAGCGGATTAAGAAAGCCCTTTTAGATATGGGGATTGATGCTCATAGTTGCGACTTGAAGCCAGGCGAACAGGGATTGCCCAATCATCACCAATGCGATTTCAGGGAGTTATTATATGAGCCGTGGGATATGGGAATATTCAATCCTGACTGCACCTACCTTGCGAATAGTGGCGTAAGATGGCTGATAAATAATCCTGAACGCTACCAGAAAATGCTTGAGGCTTGTGTGATATTTAACGTCTGTCTTGATGCCCCGATACCACTAATAGCAGTTGAAAATCCCATACAACATAAATACGCCAGAGAGTTTATCCGAAAGCCAGACCAGATAATACAGCCTTATCACTTCGGGGATATGGAGAGTAAAGCGACTTGTTTATGGCTGAAAGGGCTACCTCCACTAATGGCTAAATACACAGGTGGTGAGGGAATAAAGCAAAGCACATTCAAAGAACCACCATCACCAGAAAGGAAGGCTAACCGCTCCAGGACATTCAGGGGAATAGCTGAAGCAATGGCAAGGCAATGGGGTAATTATTTAGAGGGGTTAGAAGGATAGATAAAAAGGAGGAGATATGTTAAAACCTGAAAATCATACTCGGCAGTTGGCACTAAAGGATAAATCTGAGAAGGAACAATTAGAGATGCTTGCTTATTTTGCATTGGTGGATTTATCCAATTTTTATGAGCGACAGGGAAGCCCACAGCAGTATGAAGTAAATAAATTACTGCACCAACTTTGATAAGGTAGGTTAGAAGGATAGATGGGATTAACGCAACTTAACTTTGAAGGATTAAACATGATAGAAGTGGCCACTATGAGGCTTAAAGAGTTTGAACCGCCTGAAGGATATTATCTAGCTTTTAGTGGTGGAAAGGATAGTGTGGTTATTAAAGATTTAGCATTTAAGGCTGACGTTGAGTTTGATTGTCATTATAGTCAAGGCGGAATAGACCCACCTGAGTTATTTAAGTTTATTAGAGAGTATCATCCAGATACGATTATAGATCGACCTAAAATGTCAATATGGAAAGGCATACAGATACACGGTATGCCCAGGCGACAATCTAGGTGGTGTTGTGAATTAATAAAAGAACAACATGGAAGCGGAAGAAGAGTAATTACTGGTATTAGGTGGCAAGAAAGCCCTCGCAGGGCAGAACGCCAGATGGTAGAGGTATGCAAGACAGATAAAACAAAAGTATTTGTCCACCCGATTATAGACTGGACAACAAAAGAGGTGTGGGAATATATCAACGATGAGGAAGTGCCTTATTGTAGTCTTTATGATGATGGTTTCAAACGCTTGGGGTGTATTCTTTGCCCAATGGGAACGCCACGCCAAACACAATTTGAACTAAAGCGTTTTCCGAAATTTGCGGATGCTTGGAAGCGAGCTTGTTATAGGTATTGGGGGAAACAAGGGGAAGGAGTCCAGAGATGGTCAACACCAGAAGCGTTTTGGCAGTGGTGGTTATCTCGTAAGGGAGAGCCGAAAATAAGCAAAGCCCAGTGTATTATGTTTGATAATTAGAGGGGTTAGAAGGATAATGATTACTAATCTAGCGTGGGTTTTGCCAAGACCGAATAAGTCTAAATATATTGGCTCATTCCCATTATACTTTGAGAGTCGTTTGTTAGACTTATTGAGGCTACCCAATTCAGCTAAAATACTTCACCCATTTGGTGGTAAAGCTGAGTTTGGTACTCGGGTTGATATTAACCCCGAAACAGAACCAGATATTATAGGGGATGCCCACAAGCTTGATATGTTTGCGGATAATACTTTTGACCTTGTAGTACTAGACCCGCCCTACAACGAGGATTACGCCGAAAGGCTTTATGATACTAAGAAATATGGCAAGCTCAAGTTTAAGACATATACCCAAGAAGCTGTGAGGGTTTGTAAAGAGGGTGGGTATGTGGTGATGTATCATTGTTTGGCAACGCCACGCATAGAAGGCACTCGCTTAATAAAACGCATATTTGTAGAAACTAGGGTATGGCATAAATTGAGATGCGTTCATATTCACAAAAAGGATACCTGCTCGTGGATGGGTAACAAGGGACAATCAGAAATAGTATGGTAGAGGGGTTAGAAGGATAGATATGAAAAGAACCGCCATAAAGAGATATAGTGTTAAACAAGGGGTAGAGATACAGAAACGGCAACAGTTAAAAGCCGACCTGATAAAAGAATTTGGGGAACATTGTATGACCTGTAAAGACGAAAACCGAGATTGGCGCGGAATATCCCTAAGCCACATAATCCCATTGAGCCGAGGCGGAGAAACCTCAAGAAATAATTGTATCCTAGAATGTTATCCAGACCACGATTTATATGAAAAGCACCCGGAGAATAGACCATTATGGCAGCAAATACAGGCAGGTGTAAAATGAACAACAATATCAAACCCAGATTAAAAGCCTTTTTACAAAGCCGTGAAGGGCGGGCACGAGCCATAACCCGGCGTGAAATTAAAAACACTTTGGGATATCAGAACGACAGAACATTAAGGCTCATAATCGCTGAGTTAAGGCAGGAAGGACTCCCGATTTTATTCGCCACACAGAAACCAGCGGGATATTATGTCCCTGCTACCTGGGATGAATTACACAATGGATTAGACTCTTTTAGAAGTTACATAATAGATTTGTGCGTTCAAAGAGCTAAGATTAAAAAGGCCGGGGAATTAAGCCTTTATGCTAGTAAACAGGGAGTGTTGTTATGAGTGAATTAGGCTACGCTATAGGCTTGATGGGGATGTGGTTATTCTGTGATGCCATCATATCTATTAAGCTATATTGGCACGAGAGGTGGTTATCTTGTCATTCTATTAGGATAATACGGGGCTTGATAGGTTTGGCTTTAATCGTTATGGGAGGCATTGTGTGAGAAAGTTATACCAAATTATTTATGCTGACCCACCTTATAAATACATACAAGGGAAAAGTATGGGAACTAACTTTGCTGGTGCTGCTGATGCCCAGTATGAGTGTATGCCCTTAAAGGATATACTCGCCCTACCAATTCCCACCATAACTGACGATAAGTGTATTTTGTTCTTGTGGGTAACATTCCCTATGCTTAGAGAGGGATTGAAAATTGTAGAGGCATGGGGCTTTGAGTATAAGACAGTAGCTTTTACTTGGGTTAAAATGAATCGGAATAATATGGGTATGTTCTTTGGGGTGGGATACTATACCAAGTCTAACGCCGAGATATGCCTGCTAGCTACAAAGGGGAATGCACACTCGCTGGTGAAAGATAACAGTATAACACAAATGATAATGACGCCTAAAATGGCACATAGCAGAAAGCCAATTGAATGTAGGGAAAGGATCGTCCAAATGTTAGGCAAGCTACCCCGCATAGAACTATTTGCCCGCCAGAAAGTAGAGGGTTGGGATTGTTGGGGCAACGAAGTAGAAAGTGATGTAATGCTAGGCTAGTAGTATGTTTGATAACATAAAAGCGTATTACAGCATCAATGAGAAGGGGCATTATGAGCAATATAAGTAGTAAATCACATATGGTGAGTTTTAGGCTCTCTAACGAGGCATACGTCAAAATAGAGAGGGCATTAAAATACCCGGCAAATGGCAATACTTCAGTGGGTGATTATTGTAAACAGGTAATTGAAAGACACGCTTTTAGACATGATAAAAGGAAATATAAAAAAAGACTTGACAAAGTGTAATACTGGTGTTATACTGTGTTATAACATAGTAAAAGAGAGGATGAAATTGAAAATAGTACTTAACCAGATTATCCCAGACCCAGACCAGCCACGAAAGACATTCAAAGAGAAAACCCTTCAGGAACTCAAAGGCAGTTATGGTAAATTAGGACTTATCCAGCCAATTACTGTTAGACCTTGTAATGGCAAGTATATGATAGTTATTGGTGAAAGGCGATACCGAGCTTCGCTTTTGAATGGACAAGAAGAAATTGAATGTAACATTAGAGAAGATATCGACGATAAAGTTGCTAGAGAGATGCAGTTTGCTGAAAATAGTCAGCAGGAGAATGTTCCACCATTGGAACTAGGAAAAGCTTTTCTTGAACATCGTAAAAAATGTAACTTGACTCAAAAGGAATTATCTTCAATAGTTGGTTTGACTGAGAGTGTTATCTCAAGTTATGAAAGCCTAACTTCCGCCGCCGAAGTTACTCAAGCCTATATTATCTCAGGCCAGCTTGATGCCTCTACTGCCTCTGAAATTAACACTATTAAGAACAAGGAGCAACAAGCAGAGCTTGCCAAGATTGCTGTAGATGAAGGTTTATCAAGAGCAGTTATTCGTGAGGCAAAACCACTGATAGAAATTCAACCTAGCCGATCAATGCAAAGTATAGTAGCACAAGCTCGCTACAACATTACAACTTCACATACCAATCACCGAGATATTCTAAATGAACTCAAGCGACAACAAGTTCCAGATTTACCACCGCCACAAGGAAAATACAAAGCAATCATCATTGACCCTCCCTGGCCAATAGAGAAAATACTGCGGGATGCCCGCCCAAACCAGTTTGACATCGATTATCCCACAATGACTATAGATGGGATAATGGAATTGCCTATACCTGATTTGGCTGATGGTGATGGTTGCCATATTTATCTTTGGACTACTCATAAACACTTACATAATGCTCTACATATACTAGAAGCGTGGGGTGCTGAATACCAATGCCTTATGACTTGGGTCAAGAATGTTGGCTTCACCCCCTTTAGTTGGATGTATTCTACTGAACATTGTCTCTTTGGACATATTGGCAGTTTACCACTCTTGAAACTTGGTAAGCGACTAGATTTCCAAGCTAAAGTAAGAGAACATTCTCGCAAGCCAGAGGAATTTTATGATTTAGTAAGAGAAGTCAGCCCTAAACCAATAATAGATTATTTCGCCCGGGAGAAGCGAGAAGGAATTGAGGCTTGGGGAAATGAAACTACAAAATTCAAAACAGAGGCAGTAGTATGACTTTTGAAGTCGGTAAACAGTATGAAAACAGACGAGGCAAGTATCAGGTTCTAGCTATACACAATAGCCAGATACAAGTTAAGTATGCCAATGGTGAAACATTTTGGCTATCTACTGAATTGCAATCCCGTATTTACGAAAATATCCAAAGAGACCGAAACTCTCCACCGAGTCTAAAAACCCTAACTGGAATAAATAAAACTTCTGGTTTCTATTTCCTAATGGGTTTTCTTGTAGCAAAAGATGCTAGGCTTTTAGCTTTCGTTCCCCAACACGCCCTAGAGTCATTCAAGGAGAAGTGGTATGATTCAACTGGATATGACTTGGCCGATAATCAAAAAGGCATAATAATACATCCTCCTTCTACAGACAAGCGATGGTATGAGTGTCGCATCACCTTTACAGCTAGCCCACAAGATATAAAGAAACTGGAACTTTACATACCTCATATTCCCATCGTCAAAGCAAATGATACTAATGGCTGGAACATAAATAATAATAAGTTGTTCTTGGCTTTACTAGAGTATGGTTTTCAAGTAGGTGGCTCGCAGGACAGCCGTGCTATCAAAGAGAAAATACCTGCTTCATATGCAAACTCTTTCAATAGCGGAGCTAACTTAATATAATATATTGGAGGTAATATGGTAGAGATTGGCTATAAAAAATCATACAAAATGCGGAGCCTTTTACCGGCAAAAAAACATATTACAGTAGCCATCCCCTTTGAAGTTATTGAACGGCAAGCTACTATGCGGGGTTTAACAGTAGATGAGTTTGTAGAGCAATATGTGGCTGTTGCGGAGTTTAATAGCTTTGAAGGGATACACTACACCTTCAAAGAAGTAAGGAAGGATTAGTAATGGCAAGACCACAAAAACAAACAGTTGATTATTTCCCCCACGATGCTCTAGCCAGTGAAGGAACTACACTAACAATCCTTGAGGATCAATTCGGTAATGATGGTTATTCTTTCTGGTTTAGATTACTTGAACGTCTTTGTGCTACACCAGGTCACGTTATGGACTGTAGAAACCCCGCTAGGTGGCAGTTTCTACTAGCCAAAACTCATGTCAGCGAGGATATCGGCTGTAGGATATTAAACTTATTAGCAGAACTTGATGCCATAGATGCTGATTTGTGGCTAGACAAAGTAATTTGGTGCCAAAATTTAGTGGACAATATTACCGATGTTTACAAAAACCGAAGGGCGTTAATACCACAGAAACCTAGCGTAAATGGTAATAACCCCTTAGTAAGTGTAGTTTCTACAGAGGATAACCCTACCGCAGGTGTAGTTTCTACAAGTGAAAGTACACAAAGTAAACTAAAGGAAAGTAAACTAAAGGAAAGTAAACTAAAGGAAAGTAAAGTAGAGAAGAAAGAAACCTTTAATTCCTTTAAAGAACAATTAAGAACCGAATATACAGACTTAAACATCGATGAGGAATATAAGAAATTCACGCTGTATTGGGAAGAAGGAAGCAAGAAACTGCAACGACCTAAACTCGCTTTTGTCAATTGGTTAAATAAGGCTAGGGAAATAAAAGGTGAAAAAGGTTTAGGAAAAAATGCTGGGGTAAACAGAATAAACAGTGATGACCCTGATAAATACACAAAAGGGAAATATGGTCATATGGTGCAAAGATGACACAAGGTAGAAAAGATGGCATGTTACCCTATGATGTGGAAGGGTTGGCGGTGTAAATACTGTGGCGAAACTGCTTTGGAGCCGATGGGGGGAATCAAAATGGGGGTTAAGGGATAATGTTTAGACCCAAACGACAACAGCGTTATAGAAGGTTTATAGAGAATGGGTTTTTGCGGGTTGAGGCTTTTGCGTTTTCAAGTGTTCCCTTTGCCCACGCCCCCTTTATGCGGCGGATGATTAATGACCGGCGCGAGTTGCTTATACCTTTAAGGCGGGAAGCCGACTTTATGAATTGGAGTCGCACAAGATATGAGAAAGAGAAACGCCTGCTTATTGCTTTTGAATATAAAGAGAAAGGGTTGATATACATCAAATCCCGCCGAGGTATTATCAGGATAAAGGGGAGACCAGACCCCTGGCAGTTATTCAGGTTTTACCGGGATAAAGCAATAGAGGATGGGGAGTGGCCCGAAGAAACCCCCCGAACCTATAAAAAGAAAAAGCGGCTTGATGAACACGGCTTTAGAATAGATAAGGGTAATCTCAAAAAGCAGAAGGAACGCCGTAGAGAACGGGAGAAGCAGAAGAAGGAACGGGGATATTGAAGAAGATAATATATGCTGACCAAAAAGGAAATGATGGAGATTAAATTCAAAAGAGACACGGCGTTTAGAAAGCAGTTCTTTGTGCCAGATAGCTTTGCTCACCCTGCTAAGATGGACAGTCAGCTTTTAATCTGGATTGTTGAACATTACACAGAAGCAGGTGAAACGATTTTAGACCCGATGGCTGGAAGCGGGACAACAATGCTGGCTTGCACGCTGGGAAGGGATGTTATTTTAGTAGAGCTTGAGGAGAAGTTCTGTAAGATGATGCGGGATAACTGGTATCAAGTTCAGATGAAACCGCAACTAGGCTCTACTATGGGGACTTGCCAAATTATTTTAGGTGATGCCAGACAGCTTGAGGGATTAGTTGATAAGATTGTAACTTCGCCACCGTATGCTGAAGGGCTTGCTGGTAGTGGCAAAAATTCTGTTAAGTGGTGGGATGATAAAGCTGGTGGCTCAAACTTTCTGGCTAAGAACTATGGAACGAATCCCAACAACATAGGCAATCTCCCTTATGGTGAAATAGATAAGTGTATATTCTCACCGCCACACGGCAATAGGTTGTCCGATGCTGAAGTTAAAGATGGTGACCCACAGAGAATGTCTTATCGGCAAATTCTAGGTCAGATAGATAAGATAGTTACTAGCCCACCATACGAAGAAGCGATGGGGCAGAAGCACCATAGCCCAGTCGCCGATAAGGTATTTAAGGAGAAAGGTCTGGGCGTTTACACCGATAGAGTAGACAGCATAATCACTAGCCCACCGTATGAGGGGACTACTGAAGCTGTCAATAAAGCAGAAAGGTCTCAATATCAAAAGCCTGATACAATTATGGGGAAGCGGAAAGGAACTGCGGGTGGCTTCAAAGCATCTGGAATACAATTACCTGAAGATAAAAACAATATCGGCAACCTCAAATCACAATCCTACCTGGAAGCTATGCTCCAAGTATATCAGCAGTGCTATAAAGTCTTAAAACCCGAAGGCTCAATGATACTGGTTACAAAGAACTTTTTGAGAAACCGCCAAGAGATAAGATTAGATATTGATACTATCGCTCTGTGTGAACAAGCAGGTTTCCAGTTCATTGAAAGGCATTTTAGGGTGCTCCCCTCACAAAGTTTTTGGCGGATAATATACGCTAAGAAATACCCCGATGCTCCAGTTATTGATAAAGAAGACATCTTGGTATTCAAGAAAGGTTGACTATCGTGTCATTAGTGTTGTATAATATGGTGGGAGGTAACACGATATGAGAATGAATTGGGATTACATAGCAGGTTTATTTGATGGCGAAGGTAGTATCCAGATTAAAGACTATCCAGATAGGAGTCAAGGACGGGGGATTGTGCTGGTGATAGGCATAACAGACTGGGGGGTATTAGACCGGTTAAAAGAGTTTTTAGAGACGCAGGGTATTAAAAGCTCAGTGTATCGTAGGACAGCTTTGAGGGGTAAGGAACGGAAGCCTACTCAGTGGTGGCAGATTAGCAACAAGTGGGATGCTACTAGATTTCTGTTAGCCATAAGGAATAGGGTAATTGTTAAGAAGAATAGACTCCTTGAAGCATTGGAGTTTAGGAAGAGGCTTACAGCTCACACTAGACCATTTACTACCTTTGAATTAGATATAATTAGGGCAGGCACCAGCGAAGGTCAAAGCCTAAAAGAAATAGCTAAATTGTTGGGATGCGGGCAATCAAAGGTATTGAAAACAAGGAAAATACTAGGTATAGTAGGCAATCATTCTTTGTATCATAAAAAGGGAATACCCCACCAGAAATTCCCCGATGTAGAGCAGATTAAAAGCGAGGATGTTTTGGTATTCAGGAAGGAGAGAGTGATATAGAGCTATGAATGCTGTCGCATTAAGAACCGAAAAACGTAATGGCAAGGTGTATATTGAGGACACCAAAGAAGAGCCTTTGTTGTCTCAAAAACCTGATAAGATATTCGGGTTTATGCTAGAGCCGTATGAGAAAACGATTAAGGTAGTCTGGGATGTCAGGGCGTTTTTAAAACCAGTATTAGACTTGTTGCCTAGTGATATGGCTAAAAAGCTAATTCAAGGTGGTAGGATAGAATTTGAAGGTTTTAGGGTTTGGCTTGGACAAACACGGCACGGGAATATGTTAGGTGTGTCCTATAAAGAGTATAAACACATAAGAGGTAACATACACGAAAGGAATGTTTATGACCAGGATATATTTGAATTGAAGCAGTATTTCCCCGGCGAATCAGAACCGGCGAATCTTTATGGGATTAAAGAAAAGGGTGATTACATACTCACTGTGCTAGAGAAGATGGGGTTAAATCCCACAAGATTGACCAGTGCAGCGGCGATTTATCAGGAATGCGTGTTGGATAAAATGCCTATCCCTACTATTTGGAATATGCCCGAAGAGTCCTACCCAATGATGGAGATGTGTGCCAATTATGTCAGGGAATGGCACGGGGATTATGAGTCCAAGAATTGGGATAAAGAAAAGACTTATAAAATGGATATTTCGGCCGCTTACCCTTCGGCATTAGCGGAGATACCTAACCTAAAATATGCTAAATATATCCCGCTTGAGGATTGCCAGGGTAAATACTACTGGGCGATACTAAAAGGTGATTTGAATATAACCAGCCTTTTAAGCCCGATTGTGGATGAGCAGGGTAAGAACTTAATCGGGGAATATCAAGGTGCGATTATATCGTCTGACGACTGGGATTGTCTGAAGAGGTGGAAACTAGGAGAGTTTACCCCGAAAACAGGGTGGGTATTGGTTTTAGACAAGGATAAAAAGCTGTTTGATTACATTATGCGCCGGTTGTATGATTACCGGGGCGGAAATCCTGTTAGAGATGCTTTATCAAAAGCTATGGCAGTTTCTGTGATTGGTAAATTTATGGAAATGCATGGGGAAGAATTCGGGGATTATTTCAACGGAATTTATGCCAGTATGGTAACTTCAAAAGTGCGGGCAAAAGTGTGCGATTTTATACATAAAAATAAATTACAGAGTTCCGTGTTGGAAGTTACTGTTGATGGGTTGAGGTCCAAGAAGTTTATTGACTTACCCAAAATAAGAAAGTTTGGGGAATGGAGGTTAATTTAATGAAAGAACATCCAATAATAATGTCAACTGAAAGCGTCAAGGCTATCCTTGATGGTAGAAAGACACAGACAAGAAGAGTAATTAAATTCAAGCCAGAGCCTAATCACATTGAGGAATTTAAGCAGACTTGGCAAGGCTTATGTCCCTATGGTCAAGTAGGGGATAGGCTGTTTATAACACAAGGCTCATCAGCGTCAAAGAGTGTGCCATTTGAAGAACGGTTCTGGTCAAGGATTATTAAATTTGAAAATCATTGGGAATGGATGGGGAAGGTAAATCGCAAGAAGTATGGGACAATAAGAAGGGATGGTAAGGAGTGGTCTACCCACAGGCTAATGTGGACAATGGAGCATGGCTCAATACCACCCAATCTCCACATTTTACACAAATGCGATATGCCGTGGTGTATTAATCCCGAGCACCTTTATCTCGGCTCTAACCACCAAAATGTTATGGATAAAGTTAGCCGTGGGAGAGTGCCTAAATCAAGAGGTGTAGATAATGGTCAGTCCATTCTCTCTAGCAACCAAGTTGAGGAGATAAGAAGTCTCTATTGGGAACAATGGGTTTATCAATGTGAAATAGCCAAACAGTTCAATATCTCACAGTCCGAAGTCTCAAGAATAGTAAACTCAAAACGATGGCTTGCGGAGAGTGAGTATCCAGAACAACCATCTGGTCATAGAACCCTAGAGATTACTGGTATTAGAGTAGAGATGGTGAAAGATATAAGTGTTGGTGATTGCTGGAAGGAGGGAGTAGTAGGTTTTGGTATGACACCTATCGTGTGGTTTAGTAACCTATGGGACAAAATCAATGCCAAGCGTGGGTATGGATGGGAAGCTAATCCCTGGGTATGGGTAATAGAATTTAAAGGGATAAAAGGAGGTGATGTGTAGCAATAGATTACTTCACTAGAAAATTATAAAAGGAGGGAACAATTGAAAAAGAAGTTTTGTATCTTAATTGCCTTGGTAATGGCAATCTCGTTGTGCTTAAGTCCAGCAGTAGCCAGTGCTGCAGGGGGGTCAGTAGATTATAGTCTAAGTAAAACAGGTGAAGGAACCGCCGAAATAAGCAATGAGTTCTCGTATAGTGAGTCTCATTCCGTTAAGTTGCTACTTCCCTCCATTATTGTTGGCGAAGACATGGCACAAGTGGTCTTTGACTATGGTAAGCCCCTCAATACACTAGACTCAGTTTCATTCTGGGGTATGCTGGAAGACAGCCTACCATCGGGGCTATACTACTCTCGACCACGTATATTCCTTGAAATTGACACCAATGGAAATGGGGCCTATGAAGATGGCATAGACGCTAGGGTTGAGCAAGCCATGTATCCCTTATGGACAGAACTTGGTAAATGGTATGGAGACGAAGTAGACAACGACGGCGACGACCAGACATTCGGATCTGGCGATGGAGTCAGCCACATAAAAATCTTTGATGACAGAGCCGGACTGGCAGAAACTTCGTATGTACAGAGGCTGACGGATGTTAACCATGCGTACCTAGGCCAACTTAAACTTGAAACTTATTCCGGAGATAAAACTTGGGGAGAATTAACAGTAGTACGGATCAAAGTGGGCATAGGAGGCTGGATTGGACCGTATAACGGTACTGTAATCGCCTTCATCGACGACATCACCATAAATGGAGACCTCTATGACTTTGAGCCTCCCCCTGCACCAGTAAGAAGTCCGGATGCCTTTGATGTTTTTGTGCGGTGGGGATACGATAGCACCCGGTACGGTTTCGATGGTGCATTAGGGAGCAGTATAGAGGCAGCAGGGAAATACAACGACACTCAGTATATGTTGGAAATACCTAAAGGCTGTGTAGTTACAGGAACACCTGCAAGGATTAACTGGCTATTGCTAGACAGCATTACCGATGATGTACTGACTTTTGTTCTTGAAGGAGACGCATCATTTAGCGAACCCTGCACTCTATACATCATTGATGGTGGTAGACTTTACCAGGATTACTGGACAGGAGATTGGCTTGGCGGTGGTGAATGGATTGAAGTGGGGACATTTACTGAAATAGTTGATGGGGAAGCGGTACTAGACTAACTTAATATCTCTACAAGCTGCCCCTCTGGTCGATGGGGGGCAGAAGTAGGGACATTAGGAGGTAAAGGATAATGGTAAATAAAGAGGCTGTATGTGAAGTTGGGGACAAAGTAATATCCCTAGAGGATGGTAAAGAAGGGATTGTAGCGAGGCTTTGTGGGGACCCTACTGCTGTCTTTGTTAAATGGGATGATAGCCCAACTCAGCAACGAATGGTTGAAGTTGCTAGCTTGAAGGCTCTAGGAGGTAAGGGGTAATGGATGCCAGTAAAATACTGGGTGAGAGAATACAAGGGATAACCACTAGAACTTATTTATTTATGTTACTTAATTTAGTTGATTATGCTTTAACTGCCATATTGATAAAACAGGGCTTAGGTTTGGAGGGAAACCCTCTTTTAAGTTGGATGCCTTTTGGGGGAATTGGTATTGTGAAAATCGTGGTGGTATATTTAGTAGCCCGGTATTTGAGAAGCAGAATAACCGTAATGATTCTTTTAAATATCGGCATGGGAATGGTGGTTCTTTGGAATATGGCTTGGCTTATTCTTCTAGGTTAGGAGGTAAGGGGTAATGGGGATAGAGGCATTAATAATCTTGGCAACAACGATGTTACTGGGTGAGCAAGGTAAAGACTAGATATACTACGAAACTGATCCAGACTGGTGGGCTATTAGGCTGTGGACCAGAAGGAATTAGGTAACTATGGTTACTGAATCTGCTTGTAAAAACTGCCCGTTCTATGAAAGTTCTAACAAGTGCCTATTACCTGTAGGGCAACCAACAAAGTCAATAAAATCTCCCCGGGAGCATTACCGTAGTTATTTTAAAAGACCTTGCTACAGGAAACCTATTTGACAAAACTAGGTATTTATGTTATACATACAGTAGAGTGAGGTAAATAGTAATGGCTAAATATACAGTAAAGATAGATAGCACATCTATTAATGTTGAAGCCTCAAATAAACATGATGCTGAACTAAAAGCGGCAAGGGCTTATGTTAGAAGACATCCTAAAGCTAATTTGGACACAAGAAAAGTGTTGTCTCAATATAAGATAACAGTACGCAAAGTATAATGGGGGAAGTTTTATAGGAGTGAGGTAGAATAGTAATGGCAACATTAAGCAAGACGGGAGCAGGGTACTTTGTGAAGACTAGCATTTTGGGGGGATCAAGAAGTTTTACGAAACTGAAAGATGCCCAAGCCCATTATAGGAAAGTGGATGCATTGGAAAGAAAGAGGTCTAGGAGGTAAGGGGTAATGGGGATATACTTAAAAGGTCTTAGACTGGTTTGGTGGAATGAGGGTATGAATGGCGTATTATCGTTTTTCTTCTTGTGGCCTGTGATTATTCCGTTTATGCTTATCGCTTCTATAGTGCAGTCTTTTTACTTCACTTATTTGTGCATTAAGGGGGGAGACACTCATTCTTGGTATTGGGAGATGATAGATAGAGCTGGGGTTTATAGGTGCCATCTTCACAACCAAGTATTTGGCAGAGAGGGTTGTAGGGTTTTGGGAGGTAAGGGGTAAAGCGAGGTAAATAGTAATGGCCCAAACAGCAGTTAGGACAAAAACACTTGCAGACAATCTGGCAACCTCATTTCGGAAAGATGGTCACAAGGTAAGAGTAACCAAAATTCCCAAAAGTACTCCTTACTATAAATATGGACTTCGGTACTATGTAAATGTCATAGGGATGAGGTAAAAAGAGGTAGAATAGTAATGGCAAAGAAAATAAAAGGTGGTTGGGCTTATGCTCTATACAAGAAACACAGGGCGGCAAGGAAATGGAGCAGGGTTGGTAGTTACCAGTTTAAGCATATTGCCGAGCTAAACGCTGATAAGATAAAGAGGGATAACAAATATATGCAAACCAGGATTATAAAGGTTAGGTCATTGACTGTTAAATCTACATAAGGTTTTTGAGTGAGGTGAATAGTAATGGCAGTTGTAGTAAGAGAAAATAAATATGCTAGAGTATTATCTCATGCCAAAGGTTCAAGCTATGAGGTTCAAGAAAAGGTAGGGAACAAATGGGTGAGGCTTACAGAGTTTTATGGGCATAATAAAGATGTAGCACTCCATACCTACAATAGATTAACAAAATCAAAACAGAGAAAAGCCAAGTGAGGTAGAATAGTAATGGGGGGGGCACACAAAAAGGAGATAAGGAAATGGAGAAAATAAAGGTAAGGACACCGCAGGAAGTATTCGGCAGTATAAAAAAGAACTACAATAACCCTATTTTTGTAGAGGGGGTTTCTTTTTGGGGCATTTGCACTTTCCCTTTTCGGGATTATCATATCTTTAACATAGAATAACTTGCTGGTGTCCAGCCGTGCCGTAAGGTAGATAGTGAGCCTCTAAGAGAACTATCAAGAGTCGGCAAGTTATCGGAACTGCACGGTGAAATTGCTCCGAGCCAGCAAGAGGTATCGACAAGAGCCATCCTCTTAAATTAGGGGGGTGGCTCTCTTCTATACAGGCCTTACCAAAACGTCCCAGTTCCAATTCTATCACTACACCCCTATCCTACAAGTATATAACCTATTACCCCTAATTATCACAGATGGTATAATACCCTATAAAGGGGAGTCAGGATCACATCACCGGCTTATCACCAGGCTTCACCAGCTCCAAATCTAAGGGCATAGACCCTACACATCAGTAGTATTCCATGCCATATACCAGGATAACCACTACAGACCCTTTACCCCATTAACCTCGTGTCCGCAGGTTCTACAGATTTTAATATTTGGTTGCCATAGGAAAGGTCTTGTTTCACCATAGGGGAGAATATAAATTCGGTCAGCCCAGCCATAGAGTTTTATAAGTTTTTTGGGGCTACTACCCCCACACTCCAAAGCAATCTTTTTACCATCAAGACTACCGAACACATCAATATGCATAGAATCCCTTCTAGCATGATATTCCTCAGTGATTTGCCGGCAACCAAGTTCCCTTAGAAATTTCAGACCAATCACCTTCAGCTCTTTGTGTTCGTTAGATTCCCCTATTCTTTTAGGCTTTGGCATTAGTATATGCTCCTTTTCATCCAACTTGGCTACTTTATGATTGGCATTCCCAGGATTAACGACCTTCTTAATTCGCTTTGGAGAAAGCCCAAGGGAGAGGGCCGTAAGTAGGGGTATTCTTAAATCGTGAGCGAGTTGTAACACCTCTTCAGTTTGTTTTGGGGTTAATATGATATTCAATGTTGATCCCATCTTATTATTACCTTACCAGACGCACTAGGATGGCTTTTTAGGCTTACTCTCTCTAATAAGAGTCCTAACTATCCAGTGGTTACGATTAGTCAACCCCTTATGAGCCAGGACATC